>Ga0326758_100119_pt1 | contig 24977 bp, 26 predicted proteins | sample GCRJH_S_FD_207221 | JGI IMG/M metagenome (GOLD analysis project Ga0326758, IMG submission 207221) | Hot spring sediment microbial communities from Geyser Creek Basin, Yellowstone National Park, WY, United States - GCR.JH_S | ecosystem: Environmental > Aquatic > Thermal springs > Near-boiling... | reverse complement strand
GGCCTATTCGCCGTGAGGGAGCACTACGAGGACGTTGACTCGCTGCTTAGGGATGGACTAGGTGAGGCTGGGGTCAGGGTAATCAACTCCACCGTTAAGGCTAAGGTGGGTGGTGTGGTTGACGTTGAGTATGAGGTAAACGGCACCGGTGATGGCCTCGGCGATTTAATCAACAGCATTAATGATAGGCTCTGGGAGATGGGGGGTGTTGGTAGGGTTTACTACTGGGGTAGGCACGTGACCGTGTTTAAGGGGGTTGGGCACCCTGAGGAGGTGGCTAAGGTATACGGCGTCAATGGCCTTGAGGCCGATGCCTGGGTAGCCCACACCAGGTTCCCAACAAATTCACCGGGCTACCTACCCTACTGGTCACACCCATTCGCCATTAACGACATTGCCGTGGTGCACAACGGCGAGTTAAGCTCCTACGGCGTCAATGCAGTCCACCTGGGCTTAACCATGGGGGTTAGGGGGTTTGTGGGTACGGACAGCGAGATAGCCGCCTACATACTTAATTACCTGGTTAAGGTGAATGGGCTTGACATCGAGGATGCTGTTAAAATCATGGTTAACCCATCGCTCAGGGGCATCACCAACCCATTACTAGTTAGGTTACTCAACGAGTACAGGTGGGCCAGACTTGATGGACCATTCACCCTGGTCATGACCATGCATCACAACGGCGACGTCTACCTAATAGCCCTAGCTGACAGGTTTAAGCTGAGGCCAATTGTAATAGGGTACGATGGGCAGTACTACTACGCAGCCAGTGAGGAGGCTGAGATCAGGGCTATTTCACCCGAAGCCAGGGTTTGGACACTGGCCCCAGGCGGCTACTTCATAGCATCGATTAAGAGGGGTGTTGTATCTTGGGGTAGGCCCGTGGAGCAGGTTGAGGTCTTCTTCCCCCAGAGGCTTTTCCCAAGGCTAATCGACAGTGACGTCGTAGATGCAGGGGGGTTGGGGTATAGGGAGGTTAATGAGGAGATCCTGAGGAGGGTTATGAGGGGTGATAAGGTGGTTAGGGTTGTTAACGTTAATGGGCAGAGGTTCATAGGGGTTAACCTGCCCAGGTACGGGGTTAGGGGTGTTAGGGTTGAGATATACGGCACGCCGGGCAACTCACTTGCTAATCTGAACAATGGGGTTGAGTTCGTCGTCTACGGTAATGTGCAAGATGATGTGGCCGACACAATGCATGACGGTAAGGTTGTGGTCCATGGTGATGCGAGGGATGTGCTAGGGCAAGCTTTCCAGGGTGGGAGGATTTTCGTGAGGGGTAATGCGGGTAATAGGGTTGGGGTTCAGATGAGGGAGTACTCCAACAGGAGGCCCTACATGGTAATAGGCGGTAGGGTTGACGACTACCTGGGCGAGTACATGGCGGGCGGCGTCATAATGGTTCTTGGCATTGATGCGTATAAGCTAGGTAAAAGCGTGGAGTTGACGGGTAGCTACATTGGGAGTGGCATGGTTGGTGGTAGGATATACATCAGGGGCAGGGTTGATTACAGTAAGGTTGGCCTAGCCCCCTCAAGCCATGAGGTTAAGGCCCTGGTGGAGGCCCTTAGGGAGGAGGGTTACCCGGAGGACACCTTCAATGAGTGGTTGAGTAGGGTGCTTCAGGTTAGCCACGTACCAAGGCCAACCATGGACTACAGAGAGCTTACAGAGGATGAGGTTAGGGAGCTGAAGCCAATACTGCTCGACTACGCAAGGGAGTTGGGCATCGATGAGCAGGTTATTGATGATTTAATAGGGGAGAGGTACACGGTGATTAAGCCGGGCGTTAGGGGAATACCCACACCGGTTAATTACGGGTTTGAATAACCCCATAAACATGATGAGGTTGATGCATTTTAACACCCATTGATGATATCCCCATGGGGTAGTTTAAGCCTTCACCACGGCTATCACGTCAACCTCAACGAGGGCCTTAGGGTCAATCATCCCAGTGACCACTGTTGTCCTAGCCGGCCTGTGAGGGAAGTACTCCTGGAAGAGCCTATTCATGTCACTGAAGTACTTGGCGTCGGCCAGGTAAACAGTGACCTTGACAACGTTGCTTAGTGATGAGCCGGCTGCATTAAGTATCTTACCAATCTTCTCCACGGCGTTCCTGAACTGTTCCTCGAAGGTCAAGTCTTTACCTTGAACCGTGCCCAACTGCCCCGAGACGAAGACAAACCCATTAGCCACAACAGCGTGGGAGTAGGGGCCTGCCTTGGGTAAGCCCTCAACGTCAACACCCCTAAACATACCTAACCCCGGGCAATCCTCTTTATAAGTATAGGTACTGTGAAAAACAATACCTACATTAGTAAAGGAACATATACATACCCTATGTAATCAACCACATCATGTATATATGCAAATGTTTAAAACATCTGAATATTAGGATAGGTATGGTTATCAGCAGGGAGGTTATAGGCAGTGAGGTTAATGAAGCCTTTGCGTTAATTAAATTTGAGCATAGGGATGACTGGACCCTGAGGACAAGGTCTATTAATGCCCACTTCAGTAGCGTAACATGGTACCCCATTGTTAACTACGCAAACATAGAGATTGTTAACGTTAAGTGGCTTGAAAGATCCATGGATATACGTGAATACTTCAATGGATTGAGTAAGAAGGGGTTGATTTACGAGGTACCTGTAATCAGGCACATAACCGGTAGGCTATACCTAGTGGGCTTCATGGGTCCATACCAAGGCACGGTTAGGGAGAGGCTAGTAATGAATAACATACTTTACTTCAACTCATTCATAGAAAATGGTCAACAAAACTGGTTAATAATGGCACCAATGGACAAGGTGATGGATTTAAAGGAATCACTTAAAGGAATAGGCAAGGTAACGTACTTTAAGGTACAGCCAGTGAAGAGCACGAGGGATGTACTACTAGTGGTAATGAGAAATAACATGATGTCTAGCTACGTTAGGTTAGCCTTAACAGGCAGTGAGTTAAACACGTTAAGGAGCGTGTGGAAACTAGGTTACTTCAACTTAAACAACAGACCGACGTTAAGCGATGTATCGGTGATGCTTAACAAGAATAAGTCAACAATAGATAGGCAGATAAAATCGGCAATACATAAACTGGTGAATTACGTAGTTAACATTACGTAAGCAAATGCAACAAAGTTGCACATAATGTTTATAAAAACTAAAGGGTTTATCACTCATGTCTAATGGTAATACGTTAAAGCTGAATATGAATGTTAAGGTGCTGGTGTTAACGGTGATAGTGATACTGGTGGTAATGATTAACGTAGCCTTACCTCAAGCAACCTCTCAGAAGCCTCAAATAATATGGGCTGATTATGGTTCCCTGGTCCTAACAGGGCCGATATATAACCCATTCTACCCAAACACCCTGGCGAGCGACTCGGTGACCAGCATAATGACCTATGCGCCATTGGCTCTCTATAACCCATATAATAACCAGTTTTACCCTGTTTTAGCTAGGAATTGGACTATTCAGGTGCTTCCTAATGGTAGTGGCATCTTCACCATTTACCTTAGGCCTGGCTTCTACTGGTTCAATGGTTCAGCGGTAATACCATTTACGGCCTGGGATGTTTACGCATACTTCTACATTGAGGATAAGGCCTTCGCTGCCTATGCGCCATTCCTACAACCCCAATACGCCGATGAGTCATTCAATGTGTTGAACAACTACACCCTGCAGATAACATTCCAAACCTGGTCCCCCATAGAGTGGATAATCTTCATTACATCCAGTATACCTACTCCATGGCCTGTTTGGAAACCCGTAGTTGAGGTTCTCCATAAGATGAATTCCACGCAGGCAATGATATACTCCACTAATATAACTAGGTTGAATACGCCGTATTGGGGGATATTCCCGTATTACCTAACGTACATCAGCACCTCCAGCCTCGAAATAACGCTAGAGCCCATGTACTACAACGGTGTGCCACTATTAGCCAATTGGCTTAAACTATTCCCATTAGCATCCTGGGGTTACTACAACCCTACCTTTGAAGAGTTCTTCACCGGGAGCCAATACATAGCATCCCTAGTGGCCCATAAGGCAACTTGGGCTGGTGGCTCTGCATCGGTAAAGCAGGTTGCATTGCTTAATAGCAGTGGGTTTAGCGCATACTTCGCCCCTGACCTATCAGGGTGGGGTATAACGTTTAACCCCCACGTATACCCATTTAACAATGTTGAGTTGAGACAAGCATTATGCATGATATTTAATAGGAGTGAGGTTGCGGCTGCATGGGGCTTAAACTACCCTAATTATTACCCCCAGCCAATAGCGCCTGAGACGGTTGATGTATATCCGTCAAGTGTTAGGCAATTCCTAGTCCCATGCACTTATGACCCCAATAAGGCTGCTCAAATACTGCGGAGTTTAGGATTTAGCAACGTTAGCGGGTATTGGCACCTACCTAATGGATCGGCATTCTCAATTGAGGTCTTGGCGCCAAGCGGCTGGATAGACTGGGATACTATGGCATCTGAGGCCATTACCCAAATGCAAGCCTTCGGTATAGATGCGAAGATGATTGCCCAAGACGCTGGGGCATACTGGGGCACCACGATACCTAATGGTCAATACGTGGCCGCATTAACATGGACCACAGCGTTCACGCCATCATACTACGCTGCCTGGGAGGCCTTAAGCTGGCCTTGGTGGGCCTTTGGTAATGCTATCTCCGCTGATGTACCTGGTAGCGATGTTTGGCCTTTCCAGTGGCCTAACGGCACTTGTACGCCCGTTACGGCTCCTTCATCAATGCACCTACCCAACAGCACCATCGTGTGGTGCGTTAACTCAACACTCGGCTACATTAACTTGACTAATTGGCAGAATGCCTTCAATGCAGCAGCACCAGGCAGTGGAAACTACAACCTGGCATTGGATGTAATATTCTCATGGTATCACTACTTCGTCCCCATAGTACCCTTAGCCGCTAAGATCGACCCATTCACATACCTCACACCGATAGCTGATATGGATTGGGTGTACGATTGCCTACCCTATGAAGTACCTTTACTACTCGTCTCAGCCAACTGGTACACTTATGGTGCCGTTATACTGCAGATGTTTGGAGCCATAGCACCCAGGAGCATTGCCCCACCCTTGGCTGAGGTTATTGCTAATGGTTCGCTTTGGACTAATCCTAGCCTTAAGGTTGTTGCTAACTTCCTAGGCTTACCAACACCAGACGTGAAGATCCAGGAGTGTGTAGCCTCATACTTTCACATACCATACACACCAGTGACTACCACAACAACAACCACAACGACCACTACATCAACCACAATCACATCAACAACCACTACCACCACTACAACCACTACGTCTACGACTACAACTACGACTGCTACTCCTGTTACTACCACATCTACAACGACCGCAACAACTACGACTACAACTACGGCGGTTTCGACTGTTACATCAACGGCAACGGTGACTAGCACGGTGACTTCAACAGTGGCATCAACAACAACAGCAATAAGCACGATCACGGTCACGAAGACAGTAATATCAACAGCATTAATCGCTGGAATAGTAGTCATAGTCATCGTAATAGCAGCAGTAGCAGCAATAATAGCACTAAGAAGATGAACTAGGATTAAATCACTATGAACATTAAAACGATAACTTTTTCTCCATTTTTAACCTTTCTTTTATTTTTCATTGCCTAATGAATGCATGTGGTTACACATTATTGATGCATCCGTGGGACTACCTGTGATAATCATGCCTAAGAAATGGTTAAAGGTGACTGGTGAATGATCCTATAGCCTACGCCATAAAGATTCATAGTGAGCTAGCTACTAATGTGTGAGCAAAGCAAGTCACCTTCCTACTGTGGGTCTGCAGCGTTAATAAAAAGTTTTTAATTGCCTTAGTGTCAGAAGAAGAATAGGCTATCCAAGTAGATTACTGTGGCAAAGCCGAGCAGTAGGAGCGCCGGTATTACTATCGTGTATATTGGCGTCCACCTGACCCCCCGCCTGATTAACGCCAGCCCTATGCCGCTGGCTATGTGTAGCGTGAAGAAGAAGGCCAGTGGGTCTATTAGCAGTAGGTGTAGTTCAAGCCCAACACCCCTAGTCAACAACCCACCTGTGGCGGCTGTGATTAGGTTTGAGGACACGGGGCCCGCTGCGAAGCCCGTTAGGGCCTCCATTATGGATAGTGCCAGTAATACCCAGGCCGTTTGCCTTTGGAATGAAGGTGAGTATATGCTCCTGTTAATGCTGGGTATGGTAACCGTTGCAGCGATGACTATTAGCATGTATGGTGCCGTCCACGGCATGAGGTAAAGTATGGAGGAGACTAAGGCGGCCTCGGCTTGGATTATTAAAGCCCCATACGTAGGCTTGAGACCGCCTAGACCCACGGCTACTCACCGTTCTTCCTGGCTATGTCCGGGTAGCCTAGGGATTCCCAGTAACCCAGGTAGTTCTCATTAGTCACCGTTAACCTGACTAACCACTTAACGTTCTTATAACCCCACCACCTGGGTACGACCAGCCTAACTGGGTAACCATGATCACTCGGTAGCGGTGAGCCATCAGCCATGTAGGCTACTATCGTGTCCGGCTCCATAGCCTTTGAGATGGGTAAATCGCTCGTGTAGCCATCGGCGCCGTAGGCAATCACCTTAATGGCTCCCTCGGATACACCAGCCATGTTCAATATCGTGCTTAACCTAACCCCAGTCCACTCAACAGTTGCCTTAAGGAAGTATGGGTCTGAGACGCATTGCAGGGTGTTCACTATTTTAACCGATGGTAGCGACGTTAAGTCATTGTAGGTTAGCTTAAGCGACCTCTCCACAAGTCCATCAACCACTAGGGCGTAGTTGCTGACGTCGATGATTGGCGTTGGGCCAACTTGAACTATGTACCAAAGGTACTCCGGCGTTAATTCAACCTGGCTTTGGGTGTTGGTTGAATTGACCTGCGGGTATTTCTTAGTAGCCGATATGTGCGAGCCTGGCGGAGGTTGTGGCCCCTTGGTGGTTTCGAGTTTGGATAACTGGCTACCCACGTACCTGCCCGCCAGTGCCAAGCCACCAGACGCCAATAGCAGCTTTATGAACCTCCTCCTGTCGCTAATGCTCATGGAGTCTTATTAACGTGGGCATCTAAATAAGGCTTATTCAGAATTTCACGCAACTCTACGCACCACATCGGTAAACACAGAATAACAATATAGCAATAGTAAAAGTAAATTTTTATTTATAAAACATGGCGTTTAATGCTGCTAGCCCCTACTTGACCGTTATCTTCCTTGCCTCACGCTCAGTCTCCCTTAGCATAAGTATGTCCCCGACCCTCACGGGGCCCTTAACGTTCCTGGTTATTATCCTCCCCTTATCCCTACCCTCAAGTATCCTAACCCTCACTATGCTAACCTCACCAGCCACCCCAGTCCTGCCCAGTATCTGCACCACGACTGCTGCCGTTGCGTCCTCGTATGGGCTTAGCCTTATTTCACCACCCTCACTGGCCACCCTCACTCACCTCCCTACCCCTCCTCTCCCTCTGCTCCCTTTGCTGCGGCTTAGCCTGAGGCTGTGTCCTGGGTATCTGTATTGGGTTTAAGCCGGCGCCAACCCTAACGTCGTTTAGCTTTGAGACTAGGTCCTCCAGGTCCTTTGATGCTTGCCCTGGATCCACTATAGCCACTGAGGATGCGTAGGAGGCTAGGCCAACGGCCTTACCGAGCCTCTCCTTACTGGGCACGTAGATGTAGGGCACCCCCTTCTCCTCGCATAGTAGGGGTAGGTGCATCACTATTTCAGGTGGGTCCACGTCCTCCGCTATGACGACTAGTTTGGCTAAGCCCCTCTCAATCATCTTAGTGGTTTCATTGGAGCCGCGCTTAACCACGCCGGTCTGCTTAGCCATACTAACGACGTTGTACGTCATCTCAGCTAACTCCTGGGGCACCGCAAACCTCACGTATATCGGCTTCCCCTGCGGTGGGTTAGCGTAAAAGACCCTCGGGTCTATTGTACTCATACATCATACGTAACCCCTCACCCTTTAAAAACTTTCACGTGGGCCATTAGGTTAATTAACTCGTCCTACCTGCCGTTAAGGCCTTAACAGCATCATCAATGTTGACGGCTAGGGTAACGTACTCCCTATCGTTAACCCTCCCCCTACTGAGGAGCCCCATGCCCACCAGCTCATCCATTGCATCATATATACTCATCCCCCTAGCCACGGCAAGGGGGGCTATGAGCCTCTTGGCGTTGCTGCTAACGTCAAGGTCAACCATTTCTTGGTAGGCCTCGGAGAGCTTCCTAGTAACCTCAACAACCCTGTCGAAGCCGGCGTCGGTGCGTAACCTTGACCCATTTAACTCAGCCCTATGGCCCATTAATCTGAGCGCCAGTTCAATGGCGTCGGGTGGTATGGGTGACTTGGGCTTAGCCTCCTGGAGGACCACGGTTAAGTCGTATGTGTTGACCCTACCACCTTGCCTCAGTGTCCCGTAAACCTTACGTGCCTCCACGGCTGATAACTTGGCTAAGGCTGGGTTAGCCCAAACCTTAACCTCAACCCTACCACCCCTGTACTTTATGTAAACCTCCCTAGCCTTAACCCTATCCAGGTAAGTGTCGATAAACCTAACGGCATCACTAGCCCTCCTAGCCTTAAACGTCAATCTCCTGCTAACCATCCAGCCAACCACTCAGTCTCCTCCTTAAAATACCTTGCCAATTAAAACCCAATGAACCTACATCTGAAACTAGTGCTGATTAACCCATGTCTTGACTAGTATTGTAGGCTTCGATGCCTCTTGTTATGCCTGCTAGGCATGCGTCCAGTTGTGTTGGATCCTTGACCCCGGCTAGTTGCTTTATGGCTAGGCAGTTCACTAGGGCCTCCGCCTCCGCTCCAGTTTCAATTAATCCACTTGCCTTCTCCAGTAGCCATGGGGGTATTAGGACACCCCTCTGTTGGGCTACACCCACTATTATTGCCTTGACCATTTCAGGTGGTGGCTTGGCCACGTAGATCTTTAGGTCACCCAACCTACCCGGCCTTATGAGCGCCTCATCGAGTGCGTTGACGTTGTTTGTGGTCGCCACCACGAGAACCTTATCGTACCTAGACGCCACGCCGTCGATGTTCTGAAGCATGACGCTGACCAGCCTATAGCCACCAGCCCCAGCCTCCTCCCTAGCCCTCCCTATTGAATCCACCTCATCTATGTATATTACGCTTGGCTGAAGTACCCTGGCCAGTTGGAAAACCTTCTCAAGCCTCCAAGCCGCCTCCCACGGGCCACCCCTCATTAACCTACCCGCCTTAACTACAATAACCCTAAACCCCCTGTATAACCCAAGCCAGGCGGTGTACCCAAGCCCAAGGGCAGTCTTGCCGGTTCCAGCTGGGCCGTAGAGTAGGACTCCGTGTATTGGCCTAACGCCACTGCCCCTAAAGCTCTCTGAGGCTATTATCAGCTCCCTCTTAGCCGAGTCCAACCCTATTAGGGTCTCCCAATCCTCACGGTAATACTTGATTAAGGTGTCCCTGTCCGGTATGTCCGCTATGCTACCGTAGAGCATTGGCAAGACATCTATGCTGTTAACGTACCAGGAACCCGCGTAGGAAATGGGTAGTGATGACGCTGCCAGGATTAGTGCACCCTGAACACCCTGGGTCAGTGCAGGATCCATGGGCACCATGGGTATTAGTGATGCAAGGGACGCCAGTAGGACCGCCGGTACCGGTGATGCCCAGCCCCTAACCAACCTAGCCAATGCAGGCGAGGCTACGTACACGGCGGCTGCCGTGATGGTTAGGGAGAGGGTGAGGGGGTTGGTGTATGTTGATAGGTTTCTGACGAAGACCTCGTAGAAGCCTAGGGGGCTTAGGCCCACTGGGCCCCATGGGGTTGAGCCCTGCATCACAATACCCACGAGGTACGTTACCATGAAGGTTAGGGTTGGGAGGACGGGCATTGAGAAGGCCTCAAAGGCAGCCGTAACACCGCCCGCAACAGCCCAGGCAGCCCCAATCAACGGCCCTGGCCAGGGCTGGAACATGAGTAGGAGTGAGCCTATTGAGAACAGTGGACTAACCCCCTGGCTGGCTGACGCATTAAGTAACTTAACCTGGAAACCAACCACGACGATGGGTATGAGGAGTAGTGGGGTTAGCCTAAGCATTGAGCCTATCGGGTTCGTGGAGAACCACGGCCAGGAGGCCAGTAGGAGGGCCATGACGTAGGCCAGGAGACCAAGTACTGAGGCTTGGTTGAACCTACCAACACTACCCAACACCACCAAGCCGCCGAAGATGACCAGCATTAGAAGTGAGAAGCTGTGGGGCATCATGAGGAGTGAGAAGGTGACCAGAGGCCCTAGGGCAATTAGGGAGACCAATAGGCCACCCAACCCAGCTATAATCCTACTAATGCTGCTAAGCCCCATTACAACACCCATGGCTAAATAATATGCTAAAATATAAACATATCGTTAAACCTATACGCAGCCTTGAATTACTCATTGAGGACTTTCAATTACCTCAACGTAAGTTACCGGAGAGGCCGCTTACTGCGAATAGATATAGATAGATATAGATGTAGACAGCTAGAGAAGCCCTCATGAACGTGGAAGTCACGTGTGGTATTGCGGGAATAGTGACTTATGCTGTTCAATCATCTTATTAAAGTACTTAATAACCATGCCGTCTGATGTTGTCCAGCCTTCGGTGCTCACGTTATCCATGCCGTTGCTTACAACTGCCAGGCTCCTTGAACCAGTCTCAATTACGCCGTCTACGTAGCCACCCTCCAGCACGTATATTGAACCACCCGTGACGCCGTCGTTGATCAGCCTCCTGACCATTTTGAAGACCTCCACGTAGCTGTTTAGGCTTAGGTTCAGGTTTGTTAGTGGGTCTAGGGTGTGGGCGTCGAAGCCTAGGGAGACGACGATGTAGCTTGGCTTATAATCCCTAAGGGCGTTCTCAATAATCCTTAAAACCAAGCCGTAAAGGTCATCACCAGTCATTGGCGGTAGTGGGATGTTCATGTTGAAGCCCTCCCCATCACCAACCCCAACCTCATTAACGAAGCCCGTGCCCGGGTATATTGTCCTCGGGTCCTGGTGAGTGCTTATGTAGAAGACTTTTGACGTGTCGTAGAACAACTCCTGCGTACCATTACCATGGTGCGCGTCAACGTCCAGTATAGCCACCCTGGAGGCGCCACTTCTCAGCAGTAGGGTTGCAACCATGGCAGCGTTGTTAAGTATGCAGAAGCCCTGAGTTGGAGCAAGTAGTGCCCTACCCCTGAAGCCCACGTGGTGTCCAGGGGGCCTTAGTGGAATGTAGATGAACCTCTCCCCCAACCTAGCCAAATCAACGGCGGTTGCTATAGCCCTCACCTCCGCCTCCAATGCATCGCAGGTGCCCTTGGACACGTACGTGTCCTGGTCCAACCTACCTCCAGTGGCGCAGAGTGAGGTAACGTACTCCACGTAATGGTACTCGTGGATTAGGCTAGCCACCTCAAGGAGGTTAGCCTTAACAGTCGGCTTCACGACCCTCGACAAGCCCTCAACACCCCTCAAGGCGCTCACTGCCCTATTGGGCGCCTCGGGATGCCCATTGGGTACCTCATGCCTTAGGTAGCCCTCATCGAATATAGTTACGAGCATTAGGCTTAACTGGGCTATGCAGGTGTTTATTAATGTTGAGCCGCTGACCTAGGCTATGGTGTGGGGGATTCTCCTAACCAACACCTTAACCCCATTATCGTACCTTAAGGTGTAGTCCACTAGGCCACTTGACTTAAGAACCTCAAGGACCTTGATAAGCCTGTCTGGTGGTACGTTAAGCCTCTTAACCATATCATCCAGGTACTCGTCGGAGCTGTCGTTCATTATAACCCTCAGTAGCCCCGACTCAACGTTAACCCTCGTGGTGAAGAATGCCGAGAGTAGCCTCTGCGACTCAGAGTAGGTCATTGATATGAAGTCCAGCATGGCGCCCACCTTAACCATAACCTCCCTCAACCTGTCCACTGCATCATCGATTTCGCCGCAGGGCCCACTACACCTACTCCTATAAGACTCAAGCAGCTTAACCACTTCATCAATGTCCTCAATTATGCCCATCCTGGTTATTACAGGTATGCTTCATTTAAGCCTGGCGTTTAATATACCCTAAAACATGTGCGTGGCTTAATCCGCCGTTAGGTAAGGGTTATTAATCCACTCACCCAGACACCACGTTATGGGCGATAGATGGGTGGTTAACAATGTTAAGGACTTCCTGAGCAGGGTGGATAAGTACGCACTCAAGGTGAGGGCTAACGGGCAGGCCAAGGGCTTCATAGTGATATTCTACGACTTGTACTGCCCAGGCTGCGCACTACTAGACATTGACCTCATGGACTACTTCATGCAACTTAACCAGAAGGGCCTGGTAGACGTACTATTCGTCGACTACCCAGTCCACAGGGTTGAGAAGCTTCACGCAAAGGCTAGGGTGCTGTTCAAGAGGGACCTCAATGAATTTTTGAAGACACTCAACAAGGTGTACAGTGACATGGTTGAGAGGGGGGTCTTAACAAAGGACATACCGGGCGTTAGTGACGATGAGGCTAACGGTGAACTACAGGCCGTTGACGAGTGCAAGAGGTTAGCCAAGACCATTAAGGTGCCGGGCACGCCGACAATAATGGTTGGTAGGTATGATAGGGATACTGGGGTCGCCATATTCGGCTATGATGGACCGGACTCGGTCATGAATCTGATAAGGGAGGTTATATTCGAATTTTAAACACCTCGGTTAACAAGCGGGCTTAACATATATCACATGTATCATACATGGAGACTACATGATTAGATATGATGGGAATATTTATAAGGGTGTCGTTTAAATTAAAGCCTATGCCGAGGACAAAATCCGAGGAGAAGATGGTGTTGATCTCAGTCCACATACCGAAGCAGATGCTTGAGGAGCTTGATGAATTGGTGAGGAGTGGTTCATTCCCATCTAGGAGTGAGGCCATACGGGTAGCCATAAGGGACCTGTTAATCAGGGAGAGGGCGAGGGGGGTTGAGCAGGGTGGTGGGGTATTGATGAGCGGGAGGTGATGCACCGTAGGTAACACCACCATAGGTTAATTAAACCACTCCATCAATCTTCACCAAGGGATTAGCACCATTGATGCGCTACTTTACCTTGGCGATCACGATTTCGCCTAAACTCATGCATTAAGCCTGCCCTAGCCGGCTACTCATGGGTGCTGGTGGTGCCTGCACAAGTGCATAATGGTTATGGTAATGTTTAAATACGGCCTACGTTACTCTTAATAGTGGTTTACAAGGGTATTGGGGTTAGGTTCGTCTACATACATGGGGAGGTCACCACCCCACCACCTCCTGGCACACAGCTTCAAATGGCCATGAACATACAGGTCAGTGGACCCCCTGAGGTTATGGAGGAGTTAGTTAATGTCCCGTTCACCATAACGGTGTCCTCAATACCGCCATCAATAAGCATAACCATAAGGGGCCTATTGGCCATACAGGCCACCAGTGATGATGTTAAGAGGGTTTCAAGTCAATTGAAGTCCGGCACCGTGCCGCCTGAGGTTCAAGCCATCATAACCCAGTACGCCGTGTTTGAGGCTGGGTTGGTGGCTAGGGAACTGGGCATACCACCAACCATACCGTTACCCATGGCCCAGCAGCAACCACAGCAGAGAGGGCCTCCAACAGCTATTTAGCAACCTAACCCCTAATGGCGGTATAAGTTTAAAAACCTTCAGGGCGGCGTTGGGGTGATGGTTAAGAGGACCCACGGCTATAGGTTTAAGGCTAGGAGGCTATTGTCAAAGGCACCTAGGGAGAGGGGTAGGCCCGGTCTCTTCAGGTGGCTCCTCGCCAGGTACTATAGGGTTGGGGATAAACTTGTCATAGACATCGACCCGGTTAACATTAGTACGGCCCCACATAGGAGGTATCAGGGTAGGGTTGGGACACTGGTTGGGTGGAGGGGTAAGGCGCTTGTGCTTGAGGTTGACTTCATGGGTGAGAGGAGGACAGTAATAACGACCCCGGACCACGTGAAGCCCCTCAACCTTGAGGCCTTCATGAAGGAGAGGGTGCCCAGTGAACCGGTTATTCAGAGTCAGGGTGAGTAGCGCCTCCCTGCCTACTGCCCACGGTTACCTTGAGCAGGCTGAAGATGTCGCTCTCCCTAATGACCGATATTCCAGTCTTTGATGGGAAGACCTCAACCTGAATCACCTTATCAGGGTTCTCAAGCTTAACCTTCCTCATTATCTGGGGAGCCGCCTTATCTATAATGGTCATTCTATCGAAGAGTACACCCCTCCTCCTAACCTCAATCTTATAGGTCTCGTTCTCGGCTATCATCGAGTTCCCCATCTGGACAACCTTACTCACAACCTCGTCTACATCAGTCCTAACAACCTCCTGTATCGGAACTACCTTAAGTATGAACCTCGGTATGAAGACGCCGTTGGCAACCATCTCCCTAAGCTTATTGCTAAACTCCACGGGATCCATACTAACCCTACCCGTTAACAAGCCGTCAAAGCCAGTGAAGAAGGTCCTCACGTCAACGGAGAGCAATTCACCAACCCTCTTCAACTCAGCTATACACTTACCCTCAACACCCCTCCCAGTGGAGATGACCAGGTTAAACGACATCACCACTACCAGGCAAACCCCGCAAAATCAGTTTAAATACATTTTCAAGCACCAGGAGCCACGATACTAATGGCATCAACCCCATACTCACCTAGGTAAACATAGAGGCTAGATACCATTAAGGCATCAATGCTTTTATAATAGTGAACAGCAATTATAACGTATGACGAGCGTAGTTTACGAGCTAGCGCGCAAACTTACCATTAACCTAGTTAAGCTAATAATTGGCAGGTACATGGTGAAGTATGGCCGTGGAATCAGCGTCAAGGCGTTAACCGAGCTCCTATTCCTAACGCTATACACGGACAACGAAAGGTTACTTAACGCACCAAGGATTAGAATACCCGAGGGGTTTAGGATACGTTCAAAGGGCCTTTACCTACCAATTAACAAACTCCTTAAGAGGCTCGGTGCCTATGATGAAGGGGCCGTAATTAGGGTTGGGGATAAGTACTATGTTAAGAATCCGGAGGGGGCGTTTAAAGAGGCTTATGATGAATTGACTAAGAATGGGTTGAGGGAATTAGCCGAGTACGCCACCAGGGTCGTCGATGTGTATGGTGGCTATGGTGAGGAGGAGTTAACTAGGTTAGGTGAGGATATACTCAAACTAACCCCTATGATTAAAGCGGTGAGCTTTAATATGGATCTAGACGTCTTCATAGAGGCCAAGAAAACGTTAAGAAGGGTCTTAGAAAGTGGTGAGTACGTTGACGAGGTAGAACTTTACCCAGACTTATTTAAGGAAAGGGAGGGTGATTAATTGGCATATGAATTTTACTACGTATTCACGGATACCAGCGTCCTTGTTAAAATTGTTTATTCGATAACTTTAAGCTATATCCGAAGAATTAAGCTTCCTGAAATTTTAGGTATTCTTGAATCTAATAGGCTGGTTATTTTTACTGATAGAGCCATAATTAATGAATTAATCAATAGGGCACTTCCAAACCTACTAAGTAGGGTGGATAGAGGGAGGCATGGTTGGAGTGGCAGGGGTATCGACGAGATGTTGATGTACACGGCAAACACGTTTTATGAGCTGATTAGGAATGGATTCATCAGAGTAGTTGAGGAGGATCCATCACTGAGGAGGCGGTATTTAAGCGTACAAATGAGGTCTAGTAGAAGGGTTTGCTGGCAAGGTTACATCATGGACCTTGTGATTAATGTAGCACCACTTGAGGATTACGAAGTCTTAACGTCACTGCTGTTAGCATATGACCTACTAGCCATAGTACCCAAGGCAACCGAGGCAGGGGGTAATAAGAGGTTCATTAGTCTTCGTAACTGATGATAAGGCGTTAAGAAGCTTTGTGAATAATAAATTAGCCTGTGCGGGATGCCCATGTGGTGGCTTAATATATGCGGTTAGCTATGAGGAATTTAAGAGAAATTTGAGGGATTTCCTGCTGAGATAATTGGTAATTATTGACCACCTCACTGGGTTGTTGACGCGTACTTGAGTATTGTTTCCTTAAACTTGCCCTCTATGTATGCCACATCCACACTTGTGAATACCCCTATGTCCGTGATTAGCACGTTCACTAGGCTTAGTGGTATTTCGTCGAAGAGCGGCACCTCAATGCCGCCTACGTTAACCCTGTAGACCTGGCTTGGCCTTGACCTGCGTGCTTTGAATGATTCGAGGACCACTATGACTGGCTTACCCAGGTGCCTTGAGGTTAGGGCTAGTGGTAGGGAGCCAACCTTATTCACTATGAAGCCTTCGTAAAGCCCATCACCACCCATGACAACTGCGTCGGAGTTGGCTATGAAGTACGGCATTGTTAGGTCCGGGACCACCAGGCCACCGTGGCCACCCCACATCCTACCCTCACCACCTGGGTTTGACTCAAGGGCCACCACCTTAGCCCCAACCGCCTCGGCGAATAGCCTGGCGTTTGAGGAGTAGCTTATAGTCACCATGGATTTAACCCTATTCGTAAATAACCTTGAATTAGCCCTAATACCTTCCTCAGCCCTCCCCCAGTAAACCCTAATAGCCCTAGACAGGTCAAGGGGCTTAACCTGGGTTAGCAGCTCGGCTACGTTTTCAAGTGGAGCCATGCCTGGCCTAATGGACCTTATGTCACTAATCATGGTCTCGATGGGGACCTGCTCACTAACCCCAGCCTCAAGAAGCTCGGCGAGCCTCAGGAAGTACCAGGAGGCTCCGTGAACCCTATCACTAATCATCTCCTCCAACACAGCCCTATAACCCCTCCCCCTAGGGACGCTCACTAACTAGGATGAGCCTTGCCACTTTTATAAATTCCCTTGGCCACCGGTCAATAAACCCCTAATGGATTCTAGGCTACTCATGAGGGTGTAGGTTAAGGCATTAACGTCGGTTGAGTTATCGTAGACGGCTACCATGCTTAAGTCACCATCACTAACCACCATTATCGACGACTGGTCACCACTAATGGTAACAACCCTACCCGTGAAGCTGGCCAACCAACTCTCCGGGTTAATGGACCTTACACGCCTGGTTAAGCCACCTATGAGCGTGGCTATGGTTGAGAACTCCAGGTTACCTAGCCTCAAGCCACCCTTAACCACAGACCCAATGACAATACCACCACCGCCCACCACCGCTACGGCTAAGACACCATCCACATCATTCAACACACTCCTCAACACGTCATTAACCCCACCACTAACCCTACCCACAGCCCTCCACCCAACCTAGAGATACAGGTATTTAACAAGCGCCTAAACTTAAATTTAAACCTAGCCCGCGTGGTGAATGGTTCTTATTGAGTAATCGTATGGAGACCACCTCAGCACCTTCAAACATGCCTATTTGCCTTTTAATTCAGAGACTAAGCCAGGGGCTTAACGTCACGGTGCAGGATTTTAATGAAACCTAGGCCAAGGGCCCTATTCTTACCGACTCCAAGAAACTCAGCAACGTCAAGTAGGGCATTAAATAAGCCGACATTATCGGTGTAGGTAACGTACTCTGCAACGCCGCGGAAGGCCGGCATAACCCTACCACCACCCAGATCAACCCTAAGTCTCCTAACCCTAAAACCAACATGGATTTTAGTTGAGGTTTCAATTTCCTCAATGTTAAGTCATTGGAAGGGTTACATTACCATGAATAAATAACCAGAGAAACCCTCCAATGAAACAAAACCATAAAGAAAAACTTAATAAAGAGGTAAATAAAGCAACGAAATGGAAACTCCCTAAAGGGAGTAGAAGGAGCATTGATACGGTGATAATAGCCTCATCTAAGGTTTCAATATCAGAAACTCCCTAAAGGGAGTAGAAGGGTAATGTAGTCCCAAATCCACCTGAGTAAAAACCATACAAACGGTAACATGGTATGACTACTTTTATTCTTGAGCTAGATAAGTAAATCAATAGCATGGAGAATAAACTCAAAAGCATTGAAGCAAATAAATGCCGATGGCCGGCGAAGGGTGGGGTGATTTCCCAGGGTTAATAATGTGAAGGGTTAGAGGCTTACTTTTGTTCAATTCAGTCGAATATTAGCTGTATTTCGTTTAGCAGGACCTTTAGTCTCGTGTACTCCTCCTCCAGGCTGTACTTGAGCGCCAGTGCCATGGCCTCGGCTATGTCCCTCCTTATCTTCCTCACGTAGCTGTTGTTGCCGGCTACCCTTATCAGCCCCTTCTTGTACTTCTCCAGGAATTCGTAGGCCTCCTCAACCTTATCCTGAATCTTAACCCTCGCCAACTCGCGGTTGGCGTCGTTAATGCTCCTTGGCGCCTTGTTCACGTTTATGTTAACGTACATTGGTGGTGTGAGTATCTTGGGCTCTGGTTTGGCTAGGTTGAGCCTGCTTATCAGGAATGATGCTATTATGCCCCTAACCAACTCCGAGACACCATCCAACCCCTCCTGCCTAGCTATGTTGGCTAGGGCTTCCTTAACCAGCCTATGAACCCTTATTGAGATTACAGCCCCATCCTTGTCCGGGGCCGTGAACAATATTTCATAGGTTAAGTTACCCATGACCCCCTGCTCCTCCTTCACGCACGCTTAACGTCCTTGCTTTAAATGCCCCTATTAGGTAATTTACTCAATATATACTCTACTACTCCCAATTTCCCCTACTCTTTCTCCCTTCCTTTAGGGGGTATTTAGAAGGAACGAGGAGGGGGTCTTAAATAGCCTAAACAAGGCCTTTAGAGCGGGGGCTTTATCCTTGTTATTTAGGGAGTTTCTGTAGTGATGTAACAGGCAATAGTTTGTCTATTAGAGTGGGGCTTCATTAGCTGGCTTGGGCTCAACGTATATCGCCGGCCTACCGGGTAGGGCTTGCCTTGCCTTGTTGGTTGGGTCGTTGATTGGCGTTGTTGCGTCCTGCACAACCACCTTGACGCCTAGCCTCCTCTCTATGTACGTCTTGAAGCTCCTCACCACGTTAACCTCCATGTCCCTTGAAAGCTTGAACCTAGGCAACTTGCCGCTGGCCACGTCGTTGGTTAACCTAGCCGCCAATTCACCCCTGCCCCTGTACCTGTTGGCGAGTGTCCTTATGATGTCCCTTATAGCCGCCCCCTTCCCCATCATGTCTATCACGTCGTTGAACATTTCATACACCTGCTCAGGTGGGCCAACGTAGACGTTTACCGTCCCGGCTTGCCCACTGACCCTCATGACCTCCCTAATGTCCTCTATGAGCCTATCAACAACCTTGAAGGCGTTCTCCACATCGTCGTTAATGTACTGCTGCTCAACCCTCGGCCAGGCCTCGGTTGAGACGTAGGTTGTGTTGCCCATGCTGTGCCAAATCTCCTCAGCCATGTGAGGTGTTATGGGTTGCATCAACTTAACCCAAGCCTCCAGGACCTTCCAAAGTGTGTACTTGACCTCATCCCTAGGTAACTCATCCATAATAGTCATGTACGTCTTAACGGCGTCGTACAGGTTGAAGAAGACCATTAGGGCGTACTCCCTAATCCTCATCTCCTCAAGGGCCCTCGCACCCTCGGCAATGGTCCTGTTTAGGATGCTTAAAAGCCACCTGGTGGGTATTGAAAGTGTCCTGGGCTCCACACCGGCCTTACCCATGTCAACTATGACCTGGGCCGTGTTCCAAATATCCATTAACCTACCCAGCACAGTGTCAACCTCCTCATCCCTCCAATCCATCACATTCTCTAAATCAGCCGAGTAGGCCACGTAGAGCCTGACTAAATCCGGTGAGTACTTGTTAACGGCCTCCTTTAGGTATATTGCGTTACCCAGGGACTTACTCATCCTCCTCCCGTTTATTATGACGAAGTTGTTAAGCGAGATCGCCCTCGGCCAATGCCTCTCCGGGAATATGGCTGCGTGGTGGGCTATGAAGAAGCTTAGGTGGTTTGTGACCAGGTCTATGCCGCTGTGCCTCTGGTCCACCGGGTACCAGTACTCGAACTCAGCCCTAATACCCTCAACAACGCCCCTATCCACCCCAAGGGCCTTAGCCACCGCCTCGGGGTCCCCTTGGCCTAGGAATACGTAGTCGTAGAAGCCAACTATGGCGTCTAGGGCCTCCTTGTCGCTGGCCTTGGTCTCAATAACCCTCTTAGCCAATTCACCAAGTCTCGATGCAAGCCCTGTTTCAGCCAGCCTGTGGGCTATGGTGTAGAAGGCCATGTATATCGTTGAGTCGCTTAGGGATTCTATAACCCACTCAGGGTCCCAGGGCATCCTCGTGCCTAGCCCCCTCTTCCTGGCGCAGGGCCTCATGCTGAGCCAGTCCAGGGTTGCCTTGAAGTTCTGCCTATAGGACTCCGGTATTATCTTCATTTCACCCAGCGCCTTAATCATGAGGGACTTCCAGGTTGGGTCCCCGAAGTTCAGGAACCATTGATCCTTGATGACGGCCACTATGACCCTTGAACCACCCCTTGTGTATACCCTCCTGGGCTCAACCTCATACATCGTGTCCAGTAACCCCCTACCCCTCAGGTCCTCTATGACCTTAACCCTAGCCTCATTAACCTTAACCCCGCTATACGGCGTGTTCTCCGCCATAACACCATTGTAGAACTCCTCCCTGTACACGATGCCTGTCGCCTCGTCGAGTTTCTCCCTATCCCCCTGCCCCTTAACCCCCAGCTTCTCGACAATGTCCTTGGCCGGGTATTTGCCGAAGCCTGGAAGCTTAATTATGCTTATGGGCTCAATACCCTTAACCAACTCCTCAATGCCGTAGCGCCTAAGCGTATCGGCATCACGCTTAAGGTCCACTAGGGCTGCGTAGTCGTATGGGGCGTGGGCTGGGACGCTGTAGACCACCCCAGTGGCCGTGTCCTCATCGACGAAGGTGGCTGGTAGGACTGGGAGTTTGGCCCCAATGGGGCTCTCAACAACCTTACCCACCAGTTCACTGCCGCTGAACTCCCTAAGCACCTTAACTTCCTTATCCTGGTACTGGAGCTTCCAGGCAGCTACCCTTGAGACAATCCACCTCTCCCCATTGACCAGGGCCTCCACGTAGGTTGAGTTTGGGTTAACCCAGACGTTTGTTGCCCCGTATATGGTTTCCGGTCTTAGGGTAGCGGCGACTAGGTATGAGTCACCCAACCTGAACTTCAACAGGTTGAATTGAATTATATCTATGCTTAACTCATCCCCACCCCTAATGTCGTGCTCACCCACAGCCTGGTTCTCATCCGGCGCATACAGGACCTGGTGCCTACCCCTAACCAAGTACCCCTTGGACGCCAGTTTAACGTACTGCCAAATTATGAAGGAGCTGTAGTGGGGGTCTCCGGTCATGAAGATCCTCCTGAAGTCCATGGAGTAGCCCATGGCTTTGAAATCCTCAATGTACCTGTCCTTGAAGAAGTTAACTATGTTCCAGGGGTCCTTGAAGCCGCTTACTATTTCACTAACCTTAACTGGGTCGTTAATGTAGAGCCCAACCTCCCTCCTAAGCCTACTCTCATACTCAGCATCACCCTTACTTAGCCTATCCGCAACAGCCTGTATGGGGGTCCCGGTTATGTGGAATGCTATTGGGAAGAGGACATTGTACCCCATCATCCTCCTGAACCTGGCCACAATATCACCTATGGTGAACGTCCTCCCATGCCCTATGTGCGGTGGACCCTCGATGTAGGGGTAGGGAACCGTTATGAAGTACTTGGGCCTTGAGTTATCGGGATTTGCGTTAAAGACACCGTTAAGGTACCACTCCCTCTGCCACCTCTCAGCCACCTTAACCAACTCCCTCGCGAACTCATCCCTACTTGAGAAGAAACCGCATCAGCATTGAGCAGGTGTGGCATTATTTAAGCTTTACCAAGAGGAAGTTAACCCGATAACCATTGGCGGCACTTTTTAAATACCTACAGGGGCCTTCAGGCGCATGGCTATTGAGGTTAAGAGGTGCAGCATGGACATAATCAACATTGTTGAGGACCTGGAGAGGAGGATTTTCAGGCCCAGTGAGATCTACACGAGGGGCTTCCTTGAGTGGCTATGCGAGAACTGCTCCCAGTCATCCTACGTGGCTGTTAAGGATGGGGTCTACGTAGGCTACATAATAACGTGCATTGATAGGCCTGGGCAGGGCCACGTGGTCTCCGTGGGTGTGCTACCTGGGTATAGGGGGATGGGGATAGGGATGATGCTCATGTGCTCGTCAATATGTAGGCTCAGGGGCATCGTGGAGTCGATAGTACTCGAGGTTAGGGTATCCAATGAGGTTGCCATTAACCTGTATAGGAAGCTCGGCTTCAGGATACACCACAGGATACCTGGCTACTACAGTGATGGGGAGGACGCCTACTTCATGGTTCTCAATAATGGATACTTAAACCAAGCCTACTCAACATGTCAATGTAACCCTTAACCATGCCCACGGCGTTACCCTTAAGGCTGTTTAACTCCGCCTCGGCCTCACTTATTAGCCTCCTGCTTGGTATTGAGGCCAGCTTATCCTCATCAATAACCCTAACGTTGAAGTCCCTGTCAACAACAACATCAACCTCCAGGTCGAGGTAGATTACACCATCCCAAGTGACCTCAATGGGCGTGTTTACGTTTATGTACGCTCCCTTAAAGGACCCGTCACTGGACGTGTATATGTGGGTTAGGTGCCTACTCCCCACCTCAATCACACTGTAGGCAACGTCACCGTACTCCTTAGCCACATTTAACCCATCCAGGACACCGCCGGGCTTCAAATCCCTCCTAATCACCAAGACGCCATTACTGTAGTTAACCTTCTCCCCTGGGCCTAGGTTAACGTGCTCCCCATTAGTCTTCACGTGGTGCACGTTAACCGTTGTTAGGTTGCCTATGGCGTAGTTGGACAGGGCCCTACTCAACTCATCCCTCATACCCAAAACCCCAAGTAGGTACTCTGTGTAGTCGAGTATCTCAGTGTTCCTCATGGTCACCTTGAGTGCGTGGTGCCCCTTAACAGTGGGCACGATGCTGTTCCTAATGTCATCAAGCGCTCCCCTGGCGGCTGCATCGGGTATTATTGAGGTTATGCACTCACCCTCGAAGAGTACATCATAATCCCTGGCCTCAGTTATCTTAACCCTAATCGAGTTGAGGAGTTCTATGGCCTCGTCCAGGGCCTTGGCTGCGTCGTCCTCGCTTAGGTATTGGGCTGAGCTCCTCCACCTAACCCCCAACCCACCCAGTTGGTTAATCCTGCTTAACCCAACCCTAACAAGCATCATCTTGGCATCAGGGTCCTTAATGTGCCTGCTCAACTTAACCGTTGGGCTATCTATGATCCTCAGGTAGCCCGTGGCCGGCATTATGTATGGGCTAGCCCTCAACTGGCCGGTAACATTAACCATGGTAACCGGTAGCTTATCTCCAGGCCTAAAGTAGTTTGAACCCTCAAGCATAGCCTCAACTCCAGGGGCAACCTCAATCTTACCCTCATCCTTGACGACGCCCATGATTATGCTGTACAGTGGCACTGGGGGTTTAACCATGGCCACGTCACCGATTCTACTCACTATTGATGAGACCACCCTATCCACGTCACTACACCTGCCTATTATGAATAACCCACCCGGTATATCCTCATCATCCTTAATCGTGACGTCTGGTGGCTCCGTGGAGTGGAGTATGTTGAACCTGCTGAGTATGGTGTCAGTGGCCTGTACGATCTCATAACCATCCTCAAGCATTATCTTGGTTAGGGCCGTGGCGTAAATCCCCCTAACCCTCACCTTAGCCATCGGTGTTAAACCCGGTGGGGCTATTTAAACACTAATCTGAGCCAACAAACCCAAGGTGATTAATGAAACCGGATGAAGCGCCATGGGCCTGAGGCCTTGATTCAGTTAACATTGAGTAAAAGGTATTTTAACGCCCGTGCAGTGTTAAGGGCAGTGTAAATGAGGGTTAACCCTGAACTCTGCATTAGGTGTCGTGGGGAGTATAACCTATGTGGCCTAGCCTACTGCCCAATCCTAGTTAACAATAGGGTTGTTGCGGGTGTTAGGGGTGTTGAGGGTAAGAGCATTGTTGACGGTTCATCACCGCCGAGCGTAATGGTTGGTAGGTTAGGCTACCCTAAGGTTAGGGTTTACCCAGCCACACCGCCAACCCACGGGGACACTGGCTGGCTTGAGGACCCTGGGGTATGGGTTAACATGAGGCTTGAGGATTTCCTGACGGCTAGGCTAACCCTAGTAAGGGGCTCAACGAGCTTCAGGGTTAATGATGCCAGGGATCCGCCGAGGCAGTTGCACGAGATACAAATTCTAGCCATCTCAGGGGGACCCGTGGACTCTGAGTTGAACCTGGCCAAGCCGATCAACGGGCCGGTGACCCTAAGCGAGCAGGAGCCACCCATGGGCCCCTCAGCCCCATTAAGGAGCCTCAAGCTCTCAACAACGCCTCAGCCGGCTAGGGTTGTTGAGAAGGCGTACTCGGACACCGACATGAGGGCTAACGACGCCGTCTGGATGCTGTACAGGTCTGGGGTGGATGTCTACGTGGCCTCTAGGCTGCTCAGCGTGGGGGCTGTTGGTAGGGGTAGGTTCAGGAGGCTAGTGCCCACTAGGTGGTCGATAACGGCCGTTGATGAGGTGGTTTCTGGTAGGCTAATCGAGGAGGTTAAGGGGTACCCTGAGATCGATGAGTACAGGGTCTACGTTAGGAGGGTTATGGACAACCTATTCATTGGTATACTGGCCCCACACACGTGGCTCTACGAGTGGGGTGAGGCCTGGTGGCCCGGGAGCACGTGGAACGCCTGGGGTGGTGAACCGGTCGTTGAGGTGGATGCGGAGGGCTATAGGGGTAGGGACACGTACCCTGAGATAGGGGG
>Ga0326758_100118_pt1 | contig 25151 bp, 16 predicted proteins | sample GCRJH_S_FD_207221 | JGI IMG/M metagenome (GOLD analysis project Ga0326758, IMG submission 207221) | Hot spring sediment microbial communities from Geyser Creek Basin, Yellowstone National Park, WY, United States - GCR.JH_S | ecosystem: Environmental > Aquatic > Thermal springs > Near-boiling... | reverse complement strand
GGCGTCCGCCAGCCCCCTGGCCCTCCCCTGGTAGACGTACCTTACCCTGAGGCCGAGCCAGGAGCCGTCGCCGTAGTACTCGACCACCCTCTGGGGGTTGTTGTCCCCGAGCACTATGACCACGTCCTTCAGGCCTGCGTCCCTGAGCTGCTCGAGGACCCACTGGGAGACGGGCTTCCCAGCTACCTTGATCAGCTGCTTCGGGCCCGTGTGAGTGAGGGGCCTGAGCCTGGTCCCCTGGCCTCCGTGCAACACAATGGCCTCCATGGCCTCACCCCGCCTTGACCTGCCTGAGGTTCTCGCTGAGGCTGTAGAAGTCAAAGCCGAGGATGGCCTTGGCCCTCGATATGTCAAGCGAGGAGTCCTTAGGCCTCCTGGCCACCCAGCCGCTGACGCTTTCAACCTCCCTTACCAGGGAAGGGTCGAGGCCGTTGGCCTTGGCCACCTCAACAGCGAGAGCGTACCTTGAGACCCTCTCCCCGGCCACGTGTATCACCCCGCTCCTCCTCAGCTCCACGAGCCTCAGTACGGCCTTTGCCAGGCTCCTGGCTGATATGGGGCTGTAGTAGCCCGCGAACGCCTTCACCTCGGCCCCCTGCCTCAGCTGCCTCAGAACGTAAGGGGGGAAGCCCCTGTCGTCGCTGAAGACGCCAGAGGTCCTCACTACGAGGGAGTCGTCGTAGGAGAGCGCGTAGGCCTCCCCGAGGAGCTTGCTGAGGCCGTAGTAGTTTATCGGGTTCGGCTCGTCCTCCTCCCTGTACATGCCCCTCTCGCCGTCAAATACGTAGTCTGTGCTCACGTGGACGAGGTAGGAGCCAGCGACCCTGGCGGCCCTGACCATGTGCCTCACGGCCTCCGCGTTGACCTTAAGTGCTAACGCCCTGTCAACCTCGCACGCGTCAACGTCTGTCATGGCCACCGCATTAATCACAACGTCAGGGGAGAGCCTTATTATCAGGTCCTCGAGGAGGTCAAAGGCGGTGACGTCAAGCCTCATGCCGAAGCCTAAGGGGTCCCTCGTGCGGTATGTGTAGAAGACCTCCAGGCCCCCTGCGCCGTCTGCCTTGAGCTGCCTTACGAGCTCAGAGCCCAGCTGGCCGGCGCCTATTATGAGGTACCTCAAGGCACCAGCCCCCTCGCCAGCGCCTCCCTCAGGGTGGGCCACCCCCTGTCCTTCTCTGAGAGCGTCGGGTTCGGCAGGGGCCACGGTATCCCTATGTCAGGGTCGTCCCACCTTATGCCCCCCTCGGCCTCTGGGGCGTAGTCGTTGTCAACAAGGTAGACCACTATGGCGTCGTCGCTCAGGACCTGGAAGCCGTGGGCGAAGCCCCTGGGTATGTAGAGGGAGTAGGCGTTGTCCTCAGAGAGCCTCACGGCCACGTACCTCCCGAAGGTCGGCGAGCTCGGCCTTATGTCTACCGCGACGTCAAGGACCTCGCCCTTGACGACCCTCACCAGCTTGGCCTGGGCCCTCTCCCCCCTCTGGTAGTGGAGCCCCCTTATGACTCCCCTCCTTGAGTAGGACTGGTTCTCCTGCACCACGCTAAACCTTATGCCTGCGGCCTCGAAGGCCCTCGAGGCGAAGGCCTCCATGAAGTAGCCCCTGGGGTCCCTGAAGACCTTGGGCTTAACGAGGACTACGTCTGGTATGTTAAGCCTTTCAAAGTCAAATGGCACGGCGTTCCCTTGGTGGAAAAGGGCTCTCGGCTATTTAAGCCGTTAGCGTGAAAAGCGGGTCACCCTTGAAGAGGCATGTGAGCTGATCAACTAGCTAAAGGGTTTCCTAGCGTGCGTAAGCGCGGCTGTCAACCTAGTTTTCTGGCGTACAGGGCCTAGGGCTCAGCCTCCTGGAGCTCCCTCTCAATGGCCTCCCTGGCCCTCTCCACTACGTTCCTGAAGTCCCACTTCTTGGCCGTCTCCAGGCCACCAGCCACGAGGGACTGCCTCAGCTCCCCGTTCGTGAGGGCCTCCACCAGCAGGTCAGCGAGCTCCGCCGGGTCGTGAGTCTTCGCCACGAGGGCGTTGTAGCCGTTCACCATGTAGTCCCTGTTGCCCTTGGCGTCAGTGCTCACGACGGCGGCCCCGCACGCCATGGCCTCGAGCGGGGGCAGGCCGAAGCCCTCAGCCCTAGATGTGAACAGGAAGACGTCAGAGCCGCTATAGATCCTCGCGAGCTCCTCGTCCGTGAGGCCTGGTCTATAGTAGACGTAGGGGAACTCGGGCCTGAACCTGGACCTCAGCTCCCCCTCGCTGAACTCAGAGATAAGTAGGGCCCTGAATTTGACCCTCCTGTAGGCCATGTTAAGCGCCTGGACCGCTATGTCAGGGCCCTTATAGTTTGGTCGTCTCAGAATCGCGGAGACCGTCGGCTCCGACCCCTTGTTGACCTTCCTTGGGTAGAAGGCCTCGGAGTCTATGCCGTCGCCTATGTAATAGATTCTGGCCGAGGGGTTCTCAGACCTTATCAGCTCAGTGATGTATGACGATATTGAGAGGAACGACATGGGGGCCCTCAGGACTGTCCTGAAGAGCCTGAGGCCTTGCCTTCCCATAGACTCCTCGACGAGCTCTGGGAAGTCCTGCATAAGGATCATCGGCCTCGCGTCGCTTTGAAGGACAGGTATAGCCGTGGGAAACCATGTGGCCACAGCTACGTCTGACCTTATGAGCCTCCTGAGGGCCTCGCCCTCATCAAGGGGGTAGCCAGTAACCTTTGAGACAAGCCGGCTAAGCGTGTAGAAGCTTACACCTCCTTCCCTGCGGGCTAACTTCTTTAAGAGGTGAAGAGCGGCCGACCAGGATGGAAGGGGGGACTTCTCAACAGTTACCTTATACTTTGTCGTTAGGGCCTTTTCAGCGTCCGGTGAAATTCCAGGCGTAAGGACTTTTACGTCAAAATGTCTGCCTAAGCCTTCAGCAAGCTGCAGAGCTACTCTAAAGCCTCCTGCAAGTACTACATATAGCAATACTATGGAGACTTTAGCCTTCACGTAATTTTACCTCCAAAGGCCTGTTACGTGCCGGTGCCAGCTAATATTTTAGCTACACTTCCCCCTCGTCAAAAACCTAAAAGAGTGATAATATCCCTAAGCTTTATTCTTTAAATATATCATTAACGTTTTAAGTTTCCATGAAATCCATACATCGTTGTCAAGGTCCTCTCGCCGCCGGAGGCCAGGAAGGCGAGCGGCATAGTCCTCTTTAGGGTCCCTGGGGGCCTGAGGGAGAACTTCACGGCGGCGATGAGGCTGAGGTCAAGGGGGTCATGATCTCAGCTAGGGGGCCGCTGGGGTCTGGGGGATAAGGGCCTCTGTGCACTTCCCTAACAGGGAGGAGGACGTAGAGGCGCTGGGGGAGGCGCTGAGGGGGCTGAGGGCCTAGGCAGGCCTTGTGTTACATAGTAATGGTCTGAATCACATAAAGGCACTCTCACAAGCGACTTTAAGTCACAACTGAGCAGCAAGAGTGTATCGAGAAGTTGATCGAAGCAGGCTTACATTACGTTGTTTGTAGCGGCCTGGCCCTGCGTCTATGGTTGCATTTTCTTCCTCAAAGCACTCTGTTAACCTGTCTTAGGTATAAAATTTCTACAGTAGTACACATTGAGGCCTAACTCCGGGCTCCCTATAATGTGGAGCCTGCACTCGAACCCCAGCTCTTTAAGTGAGGTAAGTAACTTCTCGTTGCTGACGCCAGTAATGTGAGGGTGTGTCTCAAACACTACGTGCTCGAAGGCCCTAAGCCTCTCCCTCTCGGGGCCGAGGATTACCTGCGCCTCGCAGCCCTCGCAGTCCATCTTAAGGAGGTAAGGATCCTCAACCATGTTGAGGAGGTCGCCTAGCGTGACGCCTGGCACCTTACAGGGACCACTAGCGCTGAGCGTAGAGAAACTGACAGACGACCACAGGTCATAGTCGCACGGCACACTCACGGGCCCACTGCCAAGAACGGCATTTATCACCTTCACTTCATCAGTGACGCCGTTTAGTTTCAAGTGCTCCTCTGCGCACTTGGCGACATTGGGCAGGGGCTCAATGGCTATCACCTTCCTGGCCCCGTTGAGGACGAAGTAGAGGGCCGTGTCACCCACGCTGGCCCCCACGTCAATGACGTCCCTGCCCCTGAGGCCAGAGAGCGCCTCAGGGACCTCGTACTCGCCTCCTGCAAAGACCTCGAGAATGGTGCCAATGTTTACACAAATAGGGTTGAAGGCCACAGAGACATCATTAATTTCTAAGCTTACCTTCTCGGGGCTCACACTAATTGAGACCTTCTTGCCTAGGCTTCGTGACTTATTGCACAGATAAGAGGTCGGGGAAAGGGTCTTCACTAGCCAGGGAAGGGCGTCCTGCGGCTTAAGGAGGTTACCAGCGACCCTAGCCAGCTCCTCAGGCAACTGCGGCCAACACTTAGCGGTGTAATACGCGTTTGCAGCTAACGCCTCGAATTCTGCCCTCCGCAGCGTTACGTCACCTATATACTTCAGCCTGACCTTCAGCTCGTCTTTTTCAGCTAAGTAGCCCAGGAGGGCTGTCAGCCAGCCCCTCTCCATAAGCTTTCTAGCGGACAGTGCCTTCAGGGCCTTCTCCTTAGCCTTGGCAGGGCTCAGCAACCCAGCTCGGTATAACACGGATGACCTAAGGTTAAAACCGTATAATGCCTGCGCCCTAACGCTACCTTGTAAGCTCACTACCTCTGTTAGGATTTTTACCTTCTCAGGCTCTTACGAATGCCCTCTGCAAGCCTGCCTATAATGCTTCTCCCTTTAGGCGACGCAAGGATGGGGCTGAGAAGGGCGTTCCCCATTACGAAGGCTACGTCAGCGAGGCCCCTATATCTAACCTTATAGCACCTCAAGGCCAACTTAACGTCGGAGAGGCCCAGCCTCAGCTCCGGGGGCAGAACTCCAAGCTCTGGCAGCGGCAGAAGCAGCAGCGAGCCCTTGAAGATGCTTCTAACACACAGATATACATTAATATCATCAAGCAGACTAGAGCCGATTAGTTTGTAAACCTTAATTACCTGAAGGAGAGCCCTGGCTCGCCTTAGCTGCATCTCTTTATTTCCTTTGAGCCTGAGTGCAGAGGACCAGTTCTCCCCATGTACCCTGTATAGCGTCAGCCTTTCGTCAGTGAAGTACATGAGGCCCCCAGCCCTTAGTGAGCTGGCGAATATAAGGAGGTCTATGCTTGTTGGGAGTTCCTTAAGTAAATGAGCATCGGCCTCAAGGATGCTCCTTCTGACAGCTAGGGAGCTGCTGTTGAAGTCCGCAAGGGTCCTTACCGTAAGAAGTACTAGATCGGCAACGCTTATATCGTATTTTTTAGCAACTACGTGCAGTTTGTCCACATCGACTATCAGGGCGTTCCCTCCGATGAGGTTCTTAGAGGTAGGGAGCGGGTGCTTTTCAAGCACGTTCCCCTTACCGTCGATTATAGCCTGCGAGTTGTGGAAGTACGTGAGGTGCTTATATGACTTAAAGGCCCTGTAGACCTCCTCGAGCCTGTTGCTGACATACATGTCGTCATCTTCTAGGACCGTTATGACGTCGCCCTTTGACTCCTCAAGGCCAACGAATATCTTCCTGCCGTGGTACGTGCTGTCCTCATATAAGTCCTTCCAGCCGTTCCTCGATATTATGTCGTCAGACTCCTTGTCATCGAAGTTCTTGACGACAATTACCTCAAACCTGTCCCTCGGAAGCGTCTGGTCCTCAAGGCTCCTCAAGGCAAATGGCAGGTACCTCCTCCTGTTGTAGGCGGTCACTATGACCGAGATGTAAGGCTGACCCGTCAACCCGCCCTAATGGCCGAGGGCCCAGGAGTCGTTATTAAATTTACAATAACTTTTCCCTCAGCCCTCGTCAACCTTCGTTCGCTATCCCCTCCAAGGCCCTTTACTTGGCCCTGGCCATCCTTGAGACTACGTCAGTCGGTTCGCTTTCCCTGTACCTGTAGACTACCGACACGATCACTTAGCGGTCGCGGCCTCAGCTATGGCAATGCCGAAGTGCTCAGCAGAGGAGAGCGAAGGTGTGTTGAAGCCTGTGACGTGAGCTTTGGTATCCTCCAGGCATGTGGGTCTCCACGTGAAAGTTTCCCAGCTCCTCGGCCCTCTCCTTGAGGACCTTTAGGATAGGCCCTGAGGTAGGTCTTGCAAATCCAACTAGGTAGGACTTGGCCTCAGGCACAAGCCTAGCTATCCCTGATATCTTCATTACTTTCTTAATAAAAACGTGATTCCGCTTGCTGTTAGTTTTATCTGCCTCTGCTGACGCCTATTGACAAGAACTCCTCAATGTGAACCTAGTGCACTTAGCGTTCTAGGCGCTGTTGGCCATCGGTAGCTTAGTGTCATCTGCGAGCGTCTGGCCGTCCAGATGGCAAGCGAGTTGTAGGCTCTCATAGAGATACTACCCTTGCTAACGCTCTGAATAGAGCTTCAGGATGTCAACAAGCGGTAAGCAAACATAAGAGGCTTCAGCCCATCCAAACGGTACGTTGCTCTGGGTCTCAACGATCAAGTTGTAGTGCTGCCTAAGCCCCTTAACACTTCTTCCTAAACGCGGCGCCGCCCGGGGCTGCCTAAGCAAGGGCGCCTTGCTGAAGGGGTCTGTCTATAAGAGGCTCCCAGAGGACCATCTGCTTTGATACGCCGCACATGCCACTGGTCAGCACCTCCAGGCATTTTAGTTAGGGTAATTCATGTAGACTTCAACCCCGTGGCTCAACTCCCTCAGGGCCCCGTCATGTTAAGGGTTAGCCTCTTCGCTTAGCCGGCCACGTAGAGGAAGCCGAAGGTTAGCGCCATCCTCACGGCCTCTCCAAGGGCGTGGAGAGTTGATAAAGGTCAAACACCAGACCGACTCCAGCCTAGGAACACGCGTAAAGCATACAGAGTTAAACCCTAAGGTCTTTAGGAGGCTGGCTAAGTCCTCTTGTTCTCAGTTCATCATTTTATCTTAGGCTTTCCTTTTTAGAGCCCTTTTCGTTGCCAGGGCCTTGATAACGCCCTCTAGTAGTTTGTCTATGACAAGCCTCCCTCTGGGCGACGCAAGGAGGGGGCTGAGAAGGGTATTTCCCATGACGAAGATCACGTCAACTAAGCCCTCGGCTCCAGCCTTATAGCACCTCAAGGCCAGCTTAACGTCGGAGAGGCCCAGCCTCAGCTCAGGGGGCAGAACTCCAAGCTCTGGCAGCGGCAGAAGCAGCAGCGAGCCCTTATTCAACTTTTCAGCACACAGGTATACATTAATATCATCAAGCAGTCTAGAACTGATTAGTTCGTAGACCTTTATATAATCAAGAAGAATTTTAGCGCGCCTTAAGTATATTTCATTACTTCCACTTCTTGTCATATGTGCATAGGAGGACCAGTTCTCTGCATAGGAGGACAAGCTTTCCCCGTGTACCCTGTATAGCGTCAGCCTTTCGTCAGTGAAGTACATGAGGCCCCCAGCCCTTAGCGAGCTGGCGAATATGAAGACGTCTATGCCTATTGGGGCTTCCTTAAGTAGATGGGCGTTGGCCTCGAGGGCGCTCCTTTTGACAACTTGTGAGCTGCTGTTGAAGTACGCCTTAGCCCTTAATCTGAGTAGTAAGTCAGCAGCACCTACCTCATATCTTTTGGCAAGCTCCTGTAACTTGCTTATATTCACAATAACAGGGCTTCCTCCAACAAGGTTCTTGGATAGCGGGGGTCTCTCAAGCGCATTCCCCTTATCGTCAATTATTGTCTGCGAGTTGTGGAAGTACACAAGGCGATCATATGACGTAAATGCCTTGTAGACCTCCTCGAGCCTGTTGCTGACATACATGTCGTCATCCTCAAGGAAGGCTATCACCTCGCCCTTTGACTCCTCAAGGCCAACGAATATCTTCCTGCCGTGGTACGTGCTGTCCTCATATAAGTCCTTCCAGCCGTTCCTCGATATTATGTCGTCAGACTCCTTGTCATCGAAGTTCTTGACGACAATTACCTCAAACCTGTCCCTCGGAAGCGTCTGGTCCTCAAGGCTCCTCAAGGCAAATGGCAGGTACCTCCTCCTGTTGTAGGCGGTCACTATGACCGAGATGTAAGGCTGACCCGTCAACCCGCCCCCTGAAGGCCTAGTAGCTATTAAAAGTTGCACGCTTTTCTCCTAGCCCTTGTCATCCTTCGTTTGCTATCCCCTCCAAAGCCCTTTACTTGGCCCTGGCTACATCGTCCCATGTTAACCTCTTTTGAGAATTCGATACCTTCCCTGCCAAGCATATCCCGGTCGCCGCTTCTGAGTAGCTCATAGGTCTCACTTACAAGGCCCTTTCTATCAAGGGATCTGATCCTTATCACCGCCCTTGTCTCTGCATAGTTGAACCTCATAACATGTTATAAGCAACGACGGGCGTGCGTGGGAGAGGGACTCCAAGGACAATAAGGTGGAAGGCGTTAAGCCTTATAAAGTAGACAAAGATATTCAAGGAGGCCAGCCCCTTCAAGTTGTCGTTCACTTTAACTCTTGAGTTAAACTCGGGAGCTCAAACGCGTCAGGCTTAATGAATCGAAAGAGTTGACGAGCTGGCTGACGTTACTTATTTTAAAGGCCTTGACGCCTTAGCCCTGGAAGAGGCAGTGAGGGTAGCGCTGGTCCACACGGCGTTCTTCATCGCCAGAGGGGGCGGGAGGCTGCTACTTGAGATGTACGGGCCCTAAAAGACCTCAGCCACGAGGTCAACCTGTACGCCGCTTACCTTGACGAGAGGGCCTGGCAGGTGATAACTAACGGTATGGGCGACGTCCCAGAGCCTACGCTGCTTGGGGAGCCGCCGATTAACAGGCTCTTTCGTAGGGCCCAGATACTCAGGGCGCTCCTGGCCGCTTGGTACTTAGGGAAGCCCGTTGAGAAGCTCAGGTCCCGCTACGACCTAATAGTTCAGACCTTCGTCGGCGTGCCCCTCAGGTGGGCTGACGCCACCTACATTCACTTCCCGCTTGTCTACATTCCGAAGTTCTATTTAGAGCACCAGTACAGGTTGCGCCTCTATGAGAGGGCCTACAACTCGCTTGCCATCTGGATGGCGAAGGCTCTCGCGGACAGGACAAAAGCCGGTTATGACGAACAGCGCCTGGACAGCTGAGCGCGTGAAGAGGGCATATGGCAATCAGAGGGTCTACGTAGTTCACCCCCCGGTTAACGTGGAGGAGCTGTCATCGTTAAACGGCGACAGGGGAAAGATCGTGCTAACCGTGAGCAGGATAGACTGGGGCAAGAGGGTGATGGAGATCCCAGAGATAGCTAGGCTCGTGCCTGAGGCTGAGTTCTACCTGGTTGGAAGCACAAGCTCATCCTCTGGACCTATCCTCAACCTTATAGAGGAGAGAGCCAGGGGCCTAAGTAACTTCCACCTTGAGACGAACGTGCCAAGAAAAAGGATCCTCGAGCTGATGTCGCAGGCCTCAATATACCTTCACCCTCCTCTGGCAGAACACTTTGGCATAGCCATTGCAGAGGCGGCTGCAACAGGCCTCGTGCCCGTTGTCTACAGGGACGGGGGAGGCTGGACTGACATAGTTTCAAGGATTGACCAGGGCCTCGGCTACACGAGCGTTGAGGAGGCGGCTCATATAATCAGGTAGCTGCTTAACGACCCTGGGAGGCTTAAGGAGTTCTCGGCAAGGGCCAGGGAGGTGGCAAAGGGGTTCAGCTACGAGAGGTTCAAGGAAAGGCTTAACGAGGTAATTAGCTCCCTGAGCCCAGACATCTCAACTAAATAGCGTAATCAGCCTGTGCGAGGTTACAGTCAATCATAGGCCTGTCTATGAGCTTTTACTGCGACCTCTGAGGATCTGGCATCGGAAGGCCGAGGAGGGACCAGGTCCTCGCCACGAGCCCTCTCAGGCTGGCTGGCGTCGCCTCCATGAGAGCTATGTAGTCGTCTGCCCTTAGGACTCTAAGGACCCTTAGCGAGGCCACCATGGCTATGCCGCCAAGGACTATGTAGAGGGGCAGAAGGACTAGGCCGAAGCCTGTGACAACCTCGGCTGCAATCGTGACCGCGAACGTTATAATGGCTGCCGAGATGGTCTTAGCGTACTCCCTTAGGTCGACCTTTAGGAGGCCCAGCGACCTGGCCTTTGGGGCGGCCACGCCAAGGAAGCCAACAAGCCTCGCCAGGACGTACGCGACTGCGGCGCCTAAGGCGAACCACCGCGCGATCAGCGGTGGGCTCAGCAAGGCTATGACGGCCGCAGACGCTATGGCCTGAATGCCGAGGGTCTTCGTGGCCTTCCTGGCCTGGAGGGCCTGGGTTATAGGCAGGTCGTAGTTCATGGCGGCGTGGCCCACCATGAGGACAGCGAAGGCCTCCCAGTCGTGGACGAAGGCTGGGCCGAGGAGGAGCCGTATCAGGGGCCTGCCGAGGGCCGCCAGGAGGAAGAAAGGGGGCACCGTGAGCACTGTGACGTACCTTATTGCGGTTGCGACCGTCTCCCCGCTCAGCGAGCCGCTCTCCTCGAACTTGACGAAGAGGGGGTAAATGGCGCCCGACAGAGAGTTGTTTACAGCTATCTGAGGCATTACAGAGCCTATCATTATGATCGAGTAAGAGCCCATCTCGGCAAGTCCTATGTACCTCAGCACGAAGAGCTTGTCGACGTTCTGGAGCAGGGTCGCCATGAAGCTGCCTATCGCTATGGGGGCGGCTATGATGAGGGCTGGGAGCAGGGGGGCCCTAGCTCTGCCGCCGAGCATGAGGTCAAGCGACCAGTAGGTTCCGAGGGCCGCCGAGGCGGCGTCACCGGCGACCCAGCCGGCTATGAGGCCAGCTGGGCCAAAGCCCGCAAAGAGGAGGGCCAGGGCCACGCCGTACCTCGTGAAGGCCCAGGTAACTTGAACTAGGCCCCACCTGCCGAACCTCATAGAGGCCGGGAAGGCGACGCTGAGAACGTAGTTGCTGTAAACGTACACTACCATGTCGATGGCCACGAGCCTCAGAAGCCAGACGTAGCGCGTCGTGCCGTAGTACAGACTTGAGAGGGGCAGGGCGAAGGCCCAGACAACTATGGCAAGGGCGACGCTGGCCGTAAGCACCATTGCAAGGCCCCTGACGTACAGCCCCCTGGCCTCCTCAAGCCTGCCCGTCTGATAGTAGCCTATGACGTACCTGCCTACGCCAAATATTGGCCACGTGAGGAGCGGCAGCAGTAGTGCAAAGAAGGTCCCGGCCGCAGCGTAGGCTCCGAGGCCATTAAGGCTCAGGACCCTCACTATGATCAGGTAGAAGAGCGCCTGCAGGGCCAGGGTTACCGCGTAGCCGCTGAACAGCTTCGTGGCGCCACCGAACACCCTGGCCCTGTACGACGTACGGCCGCTCCCAGGCGATAGGCTATAGCAAGGATAAAAGACTTGAGGATCAGGCCAAGGCGAAAGCTTACCTTGTTTTAGGGTGCTTCTACCTCTCAGCTTGCTACTAGGACTGTAAGGCTTCTACCTCTCAGCTTTAGGTCCCGCCAGCTCCCTAATTACCTCGTTAAGCTTTTCTCTAAACCTCTCGTAGCTGAACCCCTTTGCCACCTCCCTGGCCCTTGCCGACAAGACCTTTAGCCTCCCAGCGTCGTTAAGTAACGACCTGACTATGCGGGCAGCCTCCTCAACGCTCGTGTACCCAAGCCCCTCATCTATACTTGAGGCTATGTCAGTCCAGCCTCCTCCGTCCCTGTAAACAACGGGCACGAGGCCTGCTGCAGCCGCCTCTGCAATGGCAAATCCGAAGTGCTCAGCGAAGGGGGGATGAAGGTAAACCGAGGCCTGCGACATCAGCTCAATTATCCTCTTCCTGGGCACATTAGTCTCAAGGTGGAAGTTCCTCAGCCTCTCGGCCCTCCTCTTCAGCTCCCTGATCGCAGGCCCCGAGTATACGCTGGTGCTACCGACCAGGTAGAACTCCGCCTCAGGCACGAGCCTTGCAATCTCTGGGATCTCAGTAACCTTCTTGCCCAAGTCCATTCTGCTCACCGTCAGAACTATCCTGCCCCTGTCGCCGCCTATTGATGACAGCTCCTCCACGTTAACCGGGGGGTGAACAATGTATATTCTCTGGTTTCTATATGCCTCCCTTATGTAATTAGCTGTCCAGGTGCTGTTGGTCATAACGGGCCTAGTGCCATCTGAGAGCGCCCTGGCCATCCAGATGACAAGCGAGTTGTAGGCCATCTCATAGAGGCGCAACCTGTACTGGTGCTCCAAATAGAACTTCAGAATGTTGACAATCGGGAAGTGCACGTAAGAGACGTCAGCCCATTTGAGTGGTACGTTGCTCCCAGTCTCGATGATTAAGTCATAGCGATGTCTAAGATTTTTAGCGTGCTTTCCCAGATATGATACCGTCAGGAGTCCCCTGAGCATCAGCACTCTGTTGAAGAGCTTGTTTATAGGCGGCTCCCTGAGAACAGTTGGCCTCGGTATGTCATCCATGCCATCCGTCAGCACCTGCCAGGCGCCCTCGTTCAAGTGGGCAGTATAGAGGTCAACATCGTAGCCGAGATCTCTCAGGGCCCTGTACATGTCGAGGGTTAGCCTCTCAGACCCACCAACCCCCTCGAAGAGCGGGTAGACCAACGCTATCCTCATGGGCTTCCTCAACTACAAGGAGGCCTTATGCTATTAAAAGTTAAGTGTCAGCAAGGGCTTTTCACACAAGGATTATTAGGTCTTAGCTAAAGCCGATCAAAAACGCCCTTACTACGCCTTTAATATTACCTTAGAAGTCCTCATAAGGCCTCTAACGCCCTGCCTTGCTAAAGGGGTTATTTAAGTCACATCATAGCAATGGTCCTGTCGCTGGGCGCTTACGGCTTAAGGTGGCGGACATGAACTTATGTCGGGCTGCGTGTAAATTATCCTGGCATAGGCGTGCTCTATGACCTCGGGCCCGTAGGGCCTCAGCCTCCGCAGGAACTCCTCAAATATGCTACGCCAGTCCCTCACGAAGTATATGTCCTGGATTATGTACTTGCCATCAGGACTTACGTCCTCTATTTTGCCCATGTTCCTCAGCCCCTGCAGGTAAACGAGCTCCACGTTCGAGAGGCCCCTGGAGACCCTGTCCCCGATCAAGCTCGAGAGGGGGCCTAAGAGGAAGAGGCCGCCTATCATCAGGGGGTCGCCTCCCCTGACCACTTGCGCTACCTCTGAGGGAAACAGGGCCCAGCCCCTCAGCCTGTGGACCTCGTTCTTGAGCTGCCTAAAGATGAAGTGGAGGAGGCCCTTCGTGTAGCGACGCTCGCCTCGGTAGCCTCTCACAGCGTAAAGCCTCGGCGCGTTGCAGGCGACCCTGACCGGGTAGTAGAGGGACCTGCAGAAAGTGAAGGCCCGAGCCCAGAACGGGTAGTCCTCGCCGAAGTTGAGGTCTGGGAAGCCGCCTGTTAGGCTATAGCACCTCCTGGAGGCTATGTAAACGCCTGAGTGAGCCAGCGAGAACCCGACACCCCTTTTAATGACCGTTGACAGGAAGTTGTAGAGAAGCTCCCTGTTGGCGTATGCGTCGGCGTCGTAGAAAAGGAGGTAGTCGCCTCTGCTCATTGAGGCGGCCACGCGCCTTCCCAGGCCCCTCGTGCACTTCATGACCTTTACCCTGGCGCCGAACTCGTTAAGAACCTCTACTGTGTTATCGCTTGACTCGTTGTCTGTGACTACGATCTCATAGTCGCCCCCAAGCTCATTAAGGACTGACGTTAAGCCCTCCAAGGCCTTCCTTATGGTCCTCCCCGCGTTGTATGTTGTCATGATGACTGATATCACTGCTGCGGTCCCGCCTACATCATTAGTTAGGAAACGCCTAGCCGGTATTTATAATGACTGTTAGCACGGTGAGCTCTAAGCCATGGTAGAATCTGGCTTAACTTGGAAATGAACTTAAGGAAGGTTTTACGTTAAGTACTGCCCTTTAATAGCTCGCTCGTAGCCTAGGACCGTTTCCACGCAACTTTAAGTGGAAAACGAGCTAGGGGGCCAGTCCGTGCGTTGAGTCCGTAGGACTCTAGGGCTAGGCCGTGTTCCCCCTATTGAAGGCTGGAAGCTGGGCCATACTGTGACGCAGGGCCCAGCTGCGCTCGGCCTGGCCAGGCACGGGGGACAGCCTCCCGTAAGTGCCAGCCCTCAGCGTTTTTCCACACAAGGTTACGTGGAAAAGGGCAGCAGTAGTGGGAGAAGGCCTCATGACCGCTCAGGACCACGTCCTGGCCTGTCTCCAGGCCATCGCTTGCCCCTCAGGCAGTAAGGGCCTGACAGTCCTTGTGACCTGCCCCTCCTGTAAGGCCATGCAGCTACCAGAAGCGCCTGCGGACACTTGACTAGACGCTTAGGTGTCTTGAGACACCGTCATCGGTGTCTGCAGGGCGCTCAGAGGCACTGGCTCAATCGGAGTAGATATTACAGCGGACACTGACATGTCCGCTGGGCCGCCTAAGCCTGCCCCTCCTGTCCCGCGTACTCCTCCGGCCTCTCCGCCAGCCTGAGAGCTCAGCACGGCTCTGCTGAGCCGACGGCATGGGCCAGGGTTGCAAGAAGCGGGCATGAAGGGCCTGCAGGCTTAGATGACAGCTGTTAGCGTCATTCAAGCTCACAGGTCATGAGGCCAGGGCCCTTTCGGGGCTCGACGAGCTCTTGGAACCCTGACGATTAAGTGCGATAATAGGTTAAATCCCTCAGGCCGCAAGTGAGACGAGGCCATAGCCAGTCATGAAGGTCAAGGAAAAGCAGCTGAGGCTTATAGGGGCCGCGCTATTTGTACAGTTCTACGTTGTCTGGGCCCTCGGCTTCGCCAACTACGTGCCTCAGCTCTACAACCTCGATGTACTGCGGGCGTCAGCGATACTGTTAGTGATTGGCTTGCTTCTGATGCTCAGCGGCTACATAAAGGACATGGCAAGGCGCGCGGCCGCGGACAAGTACTTCAGGGCCCTCATGATAATTTACTTTGCGGCCGTTTATTACATAGTTTACAGCGCCATGACCGAGTACTATCAGCTGAACTTAGGGGTAAGCCTCGACACGGCGACATACATGCAGTCCTTTGCGTCTGCATCGCTGTACCACAGGCTCTTCGATAACCTTGCTGTGCCCACGTTCTTCTTTAACCACGCTTCGCCGATACTCTTCCTGCTGTACCCCCTCTACCTCACGTACCCAGGCATACTCACCCTTGTGACCGTAGAGGTCGCGCTGGCAACGCTGCCAGCGATACCGCTTTACAAGCTCGGGCTGAGGCTCTTCGGCGACAGGAGGTACGCACTGCTTACGGCGTTGGCCTACCTCCTGTTCCCATGGATTACCACGTACTTAACTGAGGCCGTTGAGGTTGTGGTGTTCACCGCGCCCTTCTTCGCGCTCGCCCTCTACAACCTATACACGGGCAACAGGCTCGGCTACTGGTTATCCCTGACCCTTATGATGACGACCATAGAGTTCTCGCCTATACTAGGGTTCTTCATAGGGCTTTACATACTGGCCACCAAGTTCGACTGGCTTAAGGCCAAGGGGAGGGTCGTTCTGGGCCTTGAGACCATTGCCTTCTCGCTCGCGTGGTTCTTCGGGGACTTCCTGATGGTCTACTACTTCAGCCGCGGGGCCATAAACATCTTCCAGAACGTATGGGGCTCAGCGGTCTCTGGCCCGCTGATATCGATAACGGACTCCATAGGCAACGCCATCTTCCACTTCACTACTCACACAAGCCCCAGCTCCTCGTCAAGCCACCAAGCCGCGCTCAGCCTGTCCAGCGTCCTTGAGTCCCTGGTAAATAACGTGAAGACGGGCCTCCACACGAAGATCCAAAGCACTGTCTTCCTAATGATGCCCACGCTCTTCCTGAACCTCGTGGAGCCCCAGAACCTCCTGCTGCTGCCGTGGCTTTACGTGATGTGGCAGACCCCGTGGGGCTTTTACTACGTTATCTGGGTCTACTACACGGCCCTCGTGGCGCCTGCCGTCATAGTGCCCGCCATGTGGGCCCTGAGGAAGTTCAGACCGCGCGTTAGGAGGGCGCTGCTTGTTGCAGTCTTTATTGCTGTGACTATCTCAACCCTACTCCTTAACGTCCTCTCCCCTCTCTCAGCCCTTTACTTCCACGGACCCTTGCCTAACCCCCTGCAGTCAGCGACAACGCCATATGACCTGGCCCTCATACAGCTGAACGACTACGTGCCGCCCAACGCCTCCGTCTCGGTGCCGGCATCGACCGTGCCCTGGTTCTCATTAACTAGGTACGGCTGGAATGAGCACGGGGTGCCGTTCTTCGGGCCGAACGGCTACACGAAGTACGAGGTGTACTCGCCCTTTGTGCCAACAGGGTACCCATACGGCCCGAACTTCAACAACTACCTGCCCTATGTTTTCAACGACGGCGCTTGGCTGCTCGTTGGGCCCTTCCAGAGGCCATATAGCTTTAACTACACGACGACGGTCGTGTTACTCCCCCTGACGCCCGGCCAGCACCAGTACGGCGTAGCCACGTTACCAGGCGGGCCCTTGACGGTAAACCTAAGCGTCGATTACACGCCGCTGCAGGCCATAGAGTACGTCACCAGCAATTTATCATGGCTGCTCCAGCAGCCCCAGAGTGCTACATGCGGTACCCTGCCAGGGTACTTTGCGGTGTCAAACTCCAATGACTATATAATACAACCAATAGCCATCAATGAGACGACGACGGTAGAGGCCCTCACGATATTTGGGTCAGGGGCGAGCAACCTCGCAAGCGGTGAGGTAATGATATCATCGTCCGAGGTTCCAGCCCTGAAGCCCAAGGTCCTGTGGAGCGCGAGCTTTGGGGAGCCCTGGTGGTGCGGACCTCACTCCTGGGCGACGCCGATAAGCTTAGAGCCCAACCTTACGCTTAAGCCAGGCACCTACTACGTTATAGTTAACATGCCCACTAACCCGTGGCAGGCCGCCTGCACATACATACCCGGTGCCCCCAAGGCCCTGCTCTACAACGGCACGGGGCTACAGCAGCTCAACTGCACCATGAACCTGGTAATGGTAACCAACAGGCCGGCGGAGGTCGCCAACACTAACGCAAGTGTCTCAATATCGTTAGTTATACAAAACAGCACTGCCGTAGCCCTGAACAAGACGGTGACGTTAGTTGCTCAGAGGCCCTTTGAGCTCCCTCTGACCTACTGGGCCAACCTCACGGGCAGCTCCTACCAGGAAGCCCTCGCGGTTAGCGTCAACGGAGGCTCAGGCCTGCTCTTGCCCGGCGAGCTCTCGGTTACGATAAGCAATTACGTGCCTGCAGATCACCCGCCGATACCGCTCATAAGGCTCCATGGCCTCAACTACACGGCCACAGAGACGCTATTACCCATAACGCCAGGCTCCCACCAGTACTCGCTGGCCCTTCTGCCTGAGGGGCCAGTTAAGGTCAGCGTGGGCGTCAATTACGCGCCGCTGCAGACCATAGAGTATGTCACCAGTGACCTGCCCCAGGTGTTTCAGCAGCCCCAGGGCGCTACATGCGGTACCCTGCCAGGCTACTTCGTTCTCCTGAACGGCTCGGAGTACCTGGTGCAGCCGGTCACACTCAATGAGACTGCCACGATAGAGAGCCTTGCTGTCTTCGGCTCAGGTTCTAACAACCTGGTGAGCGGTCAGGTAGTGATATCAAGGTCACCTGTTCCAACGAACAGGAGCGGCTACCTGTGGAGCACGGGCTTCGGGGAGCCCTGGTGGTGCGAGCCTCGCTCGTGGGCCACGCCAATAGTCATCAGCCCTAAGGCGAAGCTGGAGCCGGGCACGTATTACGTAATCCTTCACATGCCCACCACGCCGTGGCAGGCCCTCTGCACTTACATACCTGGTGCCCCCAAGGCCCTGGTTTACAATGGCTCAGCCCTCGTAAAGCAGCTGAACTGCACCATGAACCTGATAATGGTGACCAACAGGCCAGCCAGCTCAACTAACGTGAGCTCGAACATAACTGTGTCGCTGCTGGGCAGGACCATAACCATAAGCCCCCAGAGGCCAACGCAGCAGGCCCTGACCTTTGAGGCCAACGTAACGCAGAGGGCTGCCTGGGAGACCCTTGTTGTGAACGCGAGCGAGGCGGTTCCTGGCAACCTGACGATAAGGGTGAACACCTACGTGCCGGGCGAGTACCCGCCCATAAGGGTGCCATGGTACCTGATACCCGCCTACGGCAACATACCCACTTACGCACTGCTAGCCCTAGCCATAGCCTTCCTGGTAGCCCGCGAGAGAAGGCCAGCAGGCTAGGTCGAGCTGCGGGAGGCAGGCTCTGGTGTTAGTCAGGGGCTTACCATAAGGCCTACTTCAAAGGCCTACGCCTCACGCCCTTTAGGCCCCGCCTACTGCTAACGCCCACGTTGAGGGTCCAACCCGCTGGCGTCACGCATAAAGTTGGCCAGCCCTGTCAGCGACCTGGCCGAGGGCCCTGATGAGGGTCGCGCTAGTTCACAACCACAGCCTCACATACATGGGCGGAGGAGAGACGTTCATAGCGAGGCTCGCCAGCGCCCTCTCGAGGCAGGGCCTCAGGGCCTCTGTCTACTCCCTGCCCATAGGGCGGCGGGGCGGCGTTGACGTTAAGGGCCTCCTCGGCCCCGTCGACTACAGGGAGGGCCTGCTCCCAGACGTTGACGCTGACGTAGCCTACGTCACTTACTTCCCCATGGCCTCCCTGGCCCTCCTGAGGGTCAGGATCCCCAAGGTGGCCGCAATTCACTCGCCCCTCCTCCTGCCCGAGGCCCAGGACCCAGGGCTCTTCAGGGGAGGCCCGGCTACCCTCCTTAACAGGCTAGGCGCCTGGGGCGCCTACAGCTACTACCTTCACAGGGTCGCCCGCCTTGAGCTGAGGCGCTTCAAGGCGGTTCACGCCTACCCCCACCTTGTCAACTTAGTAAGGCATAGGAGCGTCTACGCCCTGCCCCCCTTCATTGACGTTAACCGCTGGAGGCCGACTAGGGAGAAGGACGAGGAGTTCAAGGTGCTCTTCGTGGGCAGGAGAGCATATGAGAAGGGCTTTGACGTCTTCACGGCCGTAGCAAGGGAGGCCAGGAGGCTAGGCCTCAAGGCCAGGTTCCTCGCAACTGGCGGCAGGGAGGGCGAGGTGATAGACGGCGTCGAGAGCCTCGGCTTCGTCCCCGAGGACGAGCTTGTGAACCTCTACTCATCAGCCCACGTAGTCATGTACCCCACCAGGGCTGACACGTTCGGCCTTGTCATCCTTGAGGCCCTGGCCAGCGGCACGCCTGTCATAGCCTCAGACATATCCTCTCACAGGCTCCCAGGCCTGCCCCTCCTCCTGACTAGGGGCGTCAATGGCGCGCTAAGACAGCTCGTTGACCTTTACAACATGTTCTACAATGACAGGGAGAGGTACCTTGAGCTCTGCAGGAGGGGCAGGGATGCCGTAGTAAGGAGCTACAGCGAGGAGGTCGTGGTCCCCCAGTACGTCAGGATGTTCAAGGAGGTCGCGGGCTTTAGCCCTTAACCCCCCTCAGGACCTCAAGCCACCTGTCAGCTATGACCTTGGTATCGAACTGCTCAGCCCTCTCTCTGCTCCTGGTCCTCATGCCGCTCGGGTACCCCTCCCTCCATATCCTGACCGCCATGTCGACCAGGGACCCCTCGTCCTTCGCCAGCCAGCCCGTGACCCCGTGGATCACAGTCTCCCCGGGGCCCTGGGCGGCGTAGGTGAGCACCGGGGTGCCGCACGCCATTGACTCAACGGGCACGTAGCCGAAGGGCTCGTGCGTGAACGGGAACAGGGTGAAGAGGGCGTTCGAGTAGAGCTCCACAAGCTCCTTGTCGCTCACGCGGCCAAGGAGCTCTATGTTGGGGTGCCCCCTTATGTAGTCAGGCACGTGGGAAATCTTTGAGCCGAAGGCCCTCATCTTGACCCCTGCATCCGCTACCCTCCTTATCACCGAGAAAGGTGTCTCCTTGCCTATGTAGGTCAGCACGTAGTCGCCAGACGGCCTTGAGGTGGTTGGCCTGAAGAAGCTCGTGTCGAGGGGAGGGTGTATCACGCCGTCAACCCTTATCCCCCAGGCTTCGTACATCGACATGGTGAAGGAGCTGTTCGCTATGAACAGCCTTGAGGCCCTCCTCAGCCCCCTGTTGAACCTCCTGTCGTGAGCTATGAAGAGCCTCCTGAGGGCCCTGTATATGGCCCTGTAGAGGGGCCTCATCTCGGGGTACATGTCGTCAAGGGCCCTCGTTATGGGCCCCTGGGCGTAGTAGACGTCAGCGTTGACCAGGAAGGCCTGGGAGAAGTTCATCACGACGGCGTCGTCGTCGACGTTGAACCTCATGCTCCTGAGCCAGGCCTCAAGGGTCCTCAGCGACCCCCTGAGGAAGTACCTCCTGTCGAAGCTGACGGCCTCAAGGCCCGCTGACCTTATCTCCTCAGCGGTCTCGGAGGAGGGGGTCACGAAGGTCACGTTATAGGACCCCCTGAGCTCCCTTGCGAGAAGGTAGGCAGGCCTGAGGGGGCCGTGAAGGCCCTCAAGGGGGTCGACGAACATCACCAGGTCCATGGTCTCACCTTGGCGGGCGCCATGGCAGGCCTTCGGAGCCTCACGGTTAAATTCAAGGTTGGGCGTGAGTTCAGGACGGAGCCGAAATTTAACCTTAAGCCGTTTGTCCCTCCTTTAAGTGATTACACGTCGGCCGGTGAGCAGCGGCCTCGTGACTTCCTTAGCGCAGCGACCAACTGAGGCTGTGAGCTCACAAGGCCCGTACGGGGAATGATGAGCTAGGACAACGTAGCGATGGCTAATGGGCCAGCCCGCTGGCCACGTCCCTGACCACCTTGCATAGCCTTGGTGTTGAAGGAGGCCCAGGCCTCGCCCCTGGCGCTTACGCCTATGAGGCCCGCCGTGCCCGGGCCGAAGAGCCTTGTGAGGAGGGAGAGGGGCCCCTCGACAGCTGCAACTATGTCGCCCTCGGACTGTCAGGCCTATCAGGGTGGGTATGTAGTAAAGTAACCTCTTAACTATGTACTGCCAGAGCTTTACCAGGCCCTCCTCTCAGCGGAACCTCACGTGCGAGTTAAAAACGCAGAGGACCATCGTAGGTATTAAATATATAAATAAAAACAAAATGATCTAGCTAGCAGCGCCTCTATCAGCCCTTGACCCACCACCAGTACACGCTGTCGTCAGCGGTGCTTATCATTGGGTTCTCCTCCCATGATATCATCCCCATGTAGCCGTGCATGTAGGGCTTGATGGCCCAGTAGGCCGTGACCTGGTAAGCGTAGACGTACATGTACAGCTGCACCGCTATGTCCTCGGCCTGCCTGAAGAGCTGATAAGCTGCAGTCGCGTTGTTGGCCAAATCAGCGGCGTCGGCCTGCATTATTACGTTGTTGAGCTGCTGGTACTCCATGGCCTCCTGCCACAGCATCTTGCCGATCTCAGGCTCAAGGCTTGCGTTGAGCCCTGGCCAGCTTATCTTTGAGGCGTTGAAGTAGGCGCTCAGGTTCTCGAGGTAGCTGACGCTCCAGCCGTTGCCGCTGGGGAAGAAGCCTCCCTGCAGGTACATGGCGTTGACGAAGTCTGGGGCCAGCGGGTAGTCAGCGAACCAGCCCAAGAGCCATATAGGCATCGGGTTCTGGCCAGGCACCAGGTCGCCGTACATGGTCACGCCCGGCATGTAAATCGGCTGGGCGTGTATGTTGGGGTCTATGGTCTGAAGCGCCTGGGCCCACATCTCTGCAGCGGTGAAGTCAGTCGGGTCGCCAGTGGCTATGACTATCGGGAAGTAGACGCTCACGTTGTAGAAGCCGCTCTCCTCCATGAGCTCCTTGGCGTATGTAAGGTTGAAGGTCGGGCATCCAGTGAGCTCGGATGGCGGGTAGTAGTAGTCAAGCCCCGGTATAAGGACGCCGCAGTACGGGCTGCCGAAGTTGAAGTGGTACTTGGCGTTCCCAAGTATATCATTTATGTACTGCGTGTAGTTGAAGGCGTAGGCGAAGGCCTCCCTCACGAGCGGGTTGGCGAAGTACCAGCTTGGTATGCTGTAGGCCGGGTTGATCGAGTGCAGAGCGCCCTGGCTCACGTTAATCGTGAACGCGAAGTAATACTCGCTCAGAGTGGGGAAAGAGTAGAGCTCCGCCTGGCCCTTGGCCTCAAGGCCCTCGAGAAGCGGTATGTAGCTGCTTGGCAGGCCCAGCCAGGCATTTATGAGGTCGGCCTGCCCTGAGGCGAACATCTCGTATGCCGTCTCGGGGTCCTTGACCCAGTATATGATTACAGTCGTGTTAGGCCTGGGCACGTAGGTTATGTTGGTCGGCCAGTAGGGGTTGGGCTTAAGCACCACGCTTTGGCCCGGCGTGTAGGCCGCAATGTAGTACGGGCCGGTGAAGCCTGCCGAAAGGCCTGAGGGCCATTGGACCTCAGTGTTATAATTACCTTCGTTGCAGGTCTGCTCGTACTGGTAGAAGGCCTCGGCCAGCTGGGTGTAGTTGTGGTCGTACAGGCCCGTGAAGTTTATGCCGGCGCCGACCTCCTCAAGCCACTTTGCGTCAAGTATGCCGGCGCCGAGAGGGTCAGCCAGCGCTGTGAACAACGCCTCGGGGGACGTTGGCCTGGCCAGGTGGAAGGTGACAGTATTAGTCGCGTTGTCGTAAGTTATGGAGTTAACTATCTCCTCCGCGCCCTGGGTGTCGTTAGGCGCCGTCACCACGAACGTGAACGGCGTGTAGTTGGGTATGAGGTACTGGGTTAGTATCCAGCCCGGGGTCCCAGGGACACCGCCTGAGCAGAGCATGTCCCTTATGACGCTGTACCACACGTCGTAGGCCGTTATGGGGTCGCCGTTTGATGCCCTCAGCCCCGGCCTGAGCTTGAATGTGTACTCCGTGTAGTTGGGATTGATACCGTTGCCGACTGTGGGAACGTACTCTGCCAAAACAGGTATGAACTTGGTGGTGTTAGCGCCGAAGTACTGAATGAGGGTGCCGAAGACGTTGGATATAACCTCATAGCCAACGCCCTCGTAGTCTATGTCCGGGTCGAAGCTGAAGGGTCCCCCTGGAGCCACGTCAACCTCCACTATAGTTCCTGGGTTGGGCACGCTCACGAGCGGCTTGAACAGGGAGAACGGCACGCTCGGGGAGCTCACAGCTATTGTGTAGTACGAGGTGTAGCTGTAGGTGGCCTTGGTCGTTATGTTCTCCGTGACTATTGTAAGCGACACGGCGTAGAGGCCGGGGGAGCTGTACGAGACTGTCACGAACCTCTCCCTGGGCTCCAGGTAGCTCACGTTGCCTGAGCCCGTCAGCCAGACCTGCAGGGCGTAGCCGGTGCCGTTGACTGAGGGTACCGTGATGGTTGTGCCGTTGCCGAGGTCCCACACGTACTCCTCTATGGTCATGTTGGTCCCGGTTGGCGGCTGGAGGAAGCCTGCGCTGAGGTTGACCGGCTGGCCTACCTGGACCACGGGCGTCGACGGGCTGACCAGGGTTATTACTGGGACAGTGATCAGCTGGGCGTAGCTCTCGTTGAAGGCCGGTGGGGCAACGAGCACCTCTATCAGGTTGCCCTGGGAGCTCCCCACGAGGTGGCCGCTGGAGTAGACCTGGTAGTACACCAGATAGTGACCAGGGTACCTGTAGAGCAGGCTGGCGTAGTTCTGGGTTGTGTTTATGACCGACCCGTTGCCAGCGTATATCAGCACGTATGAGCCACGGGACGGGGTGAAAGTTGTGAGCGTTATCATTATTGGTGTTCCAGCCGTCGTGCTGTAGCTGCTGACGGCGGGAGGTGAGAGAGAGTAGGAGGGCGCTACAGTTGTTGTGGTGGTCGTGGTTATGGGGGTAGTAGTCGTGGGAGTGGTTGTCGTTGTGGGAGTAGTGGTCACGTGATGCCTGCTAACGTAATAGTAGCCGACGCCTCCGGCTATCGCCACCACGACTATCACGATTACTATGGCCGCCAGCGCTGCCCTTGACAAGGAGGACCTCCTGCCCGCCAACGTGGGTCCCACTGCTTACGCTCGGTCTGAACTCCCACAGGCCTTTTTAAGCTTCCTTGAGGTCCTGCATTAAGGCCCTTTTGCCAGCAGAGTCAAGGGCTGCCCACGGGTGAGCTCCTGTACGTCCCCGCTCACCTCCTCAAAGTCATCGCTGTCGACGTTATACGTCGCTGAGCCGCGCCTCGTGTAGACCCTGACCCTGTGAGAGAAGGCCCTCTTGATTGCCTCTCTCGGCAGCTCGCCCTCCCTGTAGACCCTCTCGGGCCTGTACTCGGGCCCGAAGCTCTCGGCCAGGACGACGTCAGAGCCTAAGCTTGACGCTTCGCCGTTTACCGCGGCCCTCACGATCGAGGGGACCTGGGCAAGGCTCACGAAGGCCCCCTCCTGCTTAACGGGCCTGGCCCAGCTGGGCCACCTAACCCAGAGCGGCACCCTGAGGAGCCCGTCCTTGAGGAAGTAGCCATGGTGTACGCCCCCGTCACCCAGGAGCTCGCCGTGGTCTGACGTCACTATAACGAGGGACCTGTCGAGGTAGCCCTTGAGGGCATGGACTATCTCCAGGGCCCTCCTCGTGGCGTAGGCCGCGTGCCTGGGGTAGTTCTGGCGGTTGAGGTTAACGACCTCCTCGTCAAGCCTGTTGAAGAACACGGCCTCAAGGAAGGCCCTAAGCGTGAGCTGCCCGTTCATGTCCTTAACTGCGTAGGGGCCGTGCGCCTCCATTATGTTTATCAGCATGAGGAAGGGCTCGGTGAAGGTTCTCCCCCTCAGGAAGTCAAGTATTGCCAGGGAGCCCTTCTCCATGGTCGGGTCGTGGAGGCCCAGCCTCCCGGCCAGCCTCCTGAGCCTGGACCTGGTGAGCATCCTGAGGCCGCTGAGGAGTAGGCGCACCTCTCCATCCCTTATGAGCTCGAGCGCGGCGCCCAGGTAGCTGTCGCCCCTGTGCAGGGCTGTAACTAGCCTCTCGTAGTCCCTGCACTCCTCATGCCGCCTGCAGAGGCCGTCAGCCACGAGGCCCTCCGTGACTCCCCCGAAGCCGTAGGCCGCGGATATCAGCGGGTTGGCCGATATTATGTAGGCGCTGTAGCCCTCCTTCATAAGCTCCCCTATTATGCCCCTGTCGAGCTTGCTCATCCTCTGCCTCGACAGCTCCATCATGGTGCCAGCGTAGACG
>Ga0326758_100117_pt1 | contig 25204 bp, 23 predicted proteins | sample GCRJH_S_FD_207221 | JGI IMG/M metagenome (GOLD analysis project Ga0326758, IMG submission 207221) | Hot spring sediment microbial communities from Geyser Creek Basin, Yellowstone National Park, WY, United States - GCR.JH_S | ecosystem: Environmental > Aquatic > Thermal springs > Near-boiling... | reverse complement strand
TACTCAATAGGTTGCCGATCATCGAGCTTGGAGACTTCAAGAGGGCTGTCGAGCACAACGTTGAATTATGCACAAAACTACTTAGGAATAGGATGTTTAAGAGCGAGCCCGAGAGGGCTGAGAGGGTTGCTAGGGCTTTGGTTGGTTTTAAGCAGCATAGTGCGGCTATCACGCTTGGGGATGCCGAGGAGGTTGGCCTAGTCGTTAGTGAGGCGAGGGGTGAGTTGAGCGATATTCTCTGGAGCCTCTACAACACATTCATGGGTAATGTGGTTGAGGTCGAGGAACTAACACCAGACTCGGAAAATGTCGAGTTCAGGCTTGGTAAGGGAGTGGTCGTAGCCACCGTATCTGGGACAATATTGCACGATTTAGTACTAAGAAAAGGAGGTGAGGAGAAGCAAGGCGCAGGCGGTGGAGATGCGCAGTCAGTGTAACTGCATAATGATAATAAGGACATGTAGCGAGGAGCTAATCAAGGAGGCAACCAGGCTAGGAGCCAATGAGGCGCACTGCGAAGGCAATAAACTAATAGTAACATGGAGCAGGGAGGAGGAGCCACCATGCAGCCTAAAATGCCTGGTTATGCAGACGATGGGTGAGATAATTAAGGGTCGGTAGGTTTGGGTTTGTGCCTTATTCATCCTTAACGATGCCTTTAGGCTCATGAGTATTAATTCGTAATACCTCATCGGCATTAACTGAGCCTCACCATCAACCTCCCTAAACAGCCTAATTACGGGCGTCCCTATGAAGTACCCATTGATGTCCAGCATGAGTTTTGCCAACTCGGTGAGTAACACGGTGTATTTCCTATGGAGGTTCTCAGGTATGATGAGCGCTTGATAGTGTGGGTGAGGATTAGTGACTTAAGTGGTGGCGTGGTTAGGTACTGCGTGGTCAGGTTCGACAACGCACTCGGAAAGGTAGAGCTAAACTGCGTAGATGATGAAAAACCAGGTCTGGAAAACATGCCAAGAAGCATACTAAAGAGACCCTATGCTTTAAGTTACCGCATCATCAATAACGCAGGCACACCCCAACCCCACCACCAGAGACCCAGCAAAACGTGAGACATTCACTGGGATACTTAGAAATAATGAAGTAAACAAAACAATAAATCTGAGTCTAAAATAGAAGGGTTGAGGCATAGTTATCGATGAGTGTGGGCATTTTTCTACGTGTAAGGACTCATTGTGGTGCTTCAGTAATAGGGTTTTTAAAATGGGGCTTGAAGCCTTAGTTTTGGTATGCCTTGCTTGGTTGGTGATGATGGGAAGATCATTGTGTGCCTTGATACTCGGGAGGACATTGAGCGTAGTTTAAAGGCAACTGGGCAGGGTGAGGAGTACTTCGAGAAGTTCATGGAATTAATAAAGTCTATGGTTAAGAACCCAGAACAGAAGAATGATTCCACATAGTACCTATCGAATCTAAAACAGAGGAGTTAAGAATCTTCATGGGCTTACTTCATGGGTTCACCACCAGTTAATGCATTAAGTGATACACCCACACCAAACCCTGTGCATAAGGGGTTGGGGTAATGTAACTAGGTTCCTCACCGTTAGTTGGGGTGGTTTGCTCTTCATTGCCTTACTCATTACCTTGCTCGCCACCCTCACACCCATTGCCTCGAGTTTCGACGGGTTAATTGTTAGGCCCATACTTTGGCTCTACGTGTCCAGTGGCTTCTCCGTGGGATTTTGCCGTTGCATTCGTCATCGATAGCTACCGTAGTAATCCTGAGCCTAAACGCGCCAATGATCCTCATAACGCCGTTGTTTATCATCACCATTTTCGACCTAGCCGCGAAGTCAAGAGAAGCGATTACTTAGTTGCCGCGTTGCTTACAACACTCCTACTCCCGACTCAGTGACAGCCCTAATGACCAGCGTCGTAACTGAGGTCGCGCACCTACTCACTAAGGTGTCGTTCGTAATCGGGGCTACGGAATCACGGATGAATCGGCATTAATACCAACCGAGACGGCAACAGCGGCGTTAATCACCGTAACCTTGATTAAGCGTATACCAAGGAGGCGCCATTAAAAGATGAACTTCTAATCAATTGTAACAATGGACACTATCTGAGCACCTCCACAGCCCTCCTGAGCGCCTTAATGTAGTACTTTTACGTTATTATGCCTCCCCTCAGGTTGCTTAGTGGTATGACTTGGTTTATGAATACCTTCAGTGAGGTCTTTTCTGGGAATGTCCTCGTGAGCATTAGTGGTTCATTGCCCGGCTTAACAATCATTACCAACTCATTAATCAACAACTCGGTGTTGAAGCTGACCCTGAGCATTACGTCGATGTGGTACATGAGCCAGATTGCGTCCGTGAGCGCTATCTTCGCAGTAGCCCACCTATTGTCTCGGTAGGCGTTGATGAATGGGTTGTTATACGATGGGTCGTAAATAACCGCTGACATGGCTATAAGCGTCCTACCATCCCTCCCCAGCTTAATTATCGTATTAATGCCCGGCGGCTTGAATGAGTTCAAGTAGTAGTAATAGGGGTCCCAGTAGAGTACCGTGTTCCAACCACCCAACGCCTCCCTGAGCGCCTCCTTATCACTACCTCCCAAATCGCCGAGTACTACTACCCCCGAGTCCTCACTCCCCCAACCGAGTTGTTTTATTAACTCGTCAGCATCAACCTTATCGCGTATTGATGAGTCGATGGCTACGAAATCGACGTAGTCGGGGAGGTTTATGGGTTGTTCATAAGGGGTCTCAGAAACATTAACCAAGGGGCTATTCTCCAGGTAATCCCCTAGGTAATCCAGGTGTTTCTTCACATTCTCCATTATGTAGTTTACACCCTTATCCGTTATTTCATAGCACGTGTAGCCGTCCCTCTCAACCCTCCTAATCAAGCCCTCACCCTCAATCCTCCTCAGTATATTTCTGACCGAGCCCTTGCTAATGCCCAATAGCTTGGCGATGTCCATAAACCTGAGGCACCCACCCTCACTACGCACCCTCAATGCCTCATCGAGGATTATCAAAGTCCTGTACGGAAACCTACCCATCAACCAATACCCAAACGCCTAGGCTAAAAACCTTACTAACTACGGAGTACTACAAAACAATTTTTTCTAGTACTACAAAAACATATAAATAACTCACAGAAGCAACACACGCGGTGGGCCAGAATGGGGTTACTAGACACCTTCAAGCCCGGTGTTGAGTGGGTTCCGGAGGGTGGTGTGGATGTTGAGAGGTCTGGTGTTGATTTTGGTGTTGGCGGTTTCTGTGAGGGCTTGGCCTACGATGTTTTAGCCTATTACAAGCCATACACGGTGTATAAATATAAAAATGACTGGGGCATCTACTTCATACACCCTGCAATGCTTAAGGACCTGGAGAGGCTTGGTAAAGTCGTTCTCAACAACCACTCCGAGACCGAACGCAACGAGGGTCTCCTAGCCCTGGCGATTCACCCAGGGGTTGTGTTCCTACACGAGCTCTGCCACCACACCCTCGAGAACGTTAGGGTTGGCATGGGGCTTAGGAGCATCTATGATAATGCCGATGAGGGGCTTTGCCAATACACGGCATTCAAACTAATCGAAGAGTCCTCCGGGTTGGGCATGATAGTAACACCATACATGGTTCACCATGGCGACCACATACACATCCACTGGCCCTTCTATTGGCCCTTTGAGACAGTTATCTACTCGCACTGGCGCTACCCACCATACGTGAGGCTCGTACTGCTTGGTATGGTCAGTATCGATAAGTCCCTAATCAGGAGGGCACTCTCAATACTCTATAGGTGGTGGGGCCTAGATAGGGCTGGTTTGTATAGGCCTGTGGTAAGCACGAAGTACACGGAAGACTTCCTCGCCAGGTACCTTGAGCAGTTGAGGGGTGACCTAGTCCCATTCCTAGACCACGCATTGTCGAGGAAGCCGGTCAACGAGAGCATCTGGGCTAAGGTGGACTTTGACGGTAAGGAGCGGAAATTAACGTGCAAACAAACAGTTAAGAACCAGACAATGAGGTGATGACAATGACAAACTGCCAACCCAAGATCCCAGGGATTGAGTATAAGGATGAGGGTTGGTGGATGGGGTTCTTCGCGAAGGACCTAGCCGAATTCTACTCGACTATAAGGGGCTTTATAGATGCTAGGGATAACTTATTGAATAACAATAACTTAGGCAATCTACAGCAAGCCTTTAATGATCCGAATCATTGCCAAATTGCCTTGGAAATACTACTTGGTGGTGTTAATCCTAATTGCGTAGCCAGGGTTAGCATTAATGATGACTGTATACCAAACGACTCAATAGCGGGTTTCTACAGGAAGATATTTGGAATTGGGGTAGATTTAAGTGACCTAAATAAATTACTCGAAACATACAGGTACTATGCAGGTAGTAGCCAAGGCTTTGATTGCAACGCGTTAAGCAGGGCAAGCGTTGGTATTAATATGAAGAATCTCGACAGTCCTGTAATGAGCATTGTCAATGAACTTCATAAAATAACGTATAGGATACTCGCCAATGTTAAGAATGTAATTCCCAGCCTCAACCTACAACCAAAGAACTACGTAATTAATAATAGCATGGATTTAGTTAATGCATTAATCGACGTGTATAACAGCGGGATGAGATTACTGCCGCTTTACAACCAAGTCGCGTTCTTCGTTCAATCATTGGTGGCACCTAAGCCATATCTTTTATCGGTGTACTGCGATGATATCTTTGATGTGCAAAACAACCCAATGTATAAGTACGGTTTTAAGCTCACTGAAATATTAACGCCAGACCTAAATGATGCGCAATTGAACAAAGAGTTAGCAATAGTTGGGCACCAGGATAATAGTACAGGTGACTTAGTAATCAAATTAATACGCAAACTATACGAACTTAATAATGCATTATTTAACTATAAAACACTCAAGATTGAAAATGAGTACAGAAAATACGTTAATAATTATAAGCAGTACCTTGACACATTACTCATGGAGTTATCACATTTAACGGACTTGAATCCTCAAGATATTGATAATGCAATCAACGTTTACGTAAGTGGTGGTAAAGTTAAACTTACAATTTGGAAGAAACCACCATATGGATACTCTAAAGATAGGGAGATAGAATATTTCGAGTTCATCAGGGACTTTTCAGCCCCACTTTACCTAGGATTACTTCAAGTCGATAAAGGAGGTCAGAATTCTTTGAGGTTAATTGCTCCCTGGTGAGTTAGTATGGTTGAGACGATTGTTGAGACCGTGTCCAGTAAGGAGGGTGAGGAAACCAGTATCATATACATCATCCGTGGCGTTGATGCCGGCGTCCTGGGTATCCCGGTTAGTAATCACGTTAATGTGAGGGGTGACGTGGTTGAGATTAAGTTGAACTTTGCGGTGCCCAATGTGCGTTTTAGCACTTACAATGATGCGGGTAAGCAGGGTATAGGTTTAGTCTCTAGCATACCTATCGCGCCTACCCGCGCATCAATAGAGTATACGCCTGTCAAGCCCCTATTCATGGACGTAGTCAGCATTTCAAGGCCTGATTTAATAGTTAATTTACCCAGCCCACCACCCAGCCTTAGGCAGAGTCTCAGCAGTATTAATATTAGTTTTGACTCTAAACCCAATCCCATCACCGATGTTCATTTAAATAGCGCATTACCTAATCCGCCAATTCCAGCGAGACTTGGGGATTTACCTAGCGTTAGCGTCTCCTTCGAGAGCCTTGGTAAGGGGTTATTCGTTGAGCTTAGTGATGTTAAGCTAAACGCGTCAATTGCACTAAATGTTTATGAGGGAGGAGCAAGTACGCAAGTCCCTCAAGTCTCAATAAGTACTGCGACACCTGCATTGGGTGTCTATGGGCTAAGTGAGGATGAGGTTGTCGAGATTGGGGAGATTGTTGATAAGGTGTCGTTTGGTCTTGGTAGGGTTGATCCCGATAGGCCCCTGGTAATCATTGCCAGGCGTGGTGATGACTTTGGCTATATCGAGTTCCTCAAGAGGGTTCTCAGGGAGGTTTATAGGGTTAGGGTTGGTGGTTTGCCGAGCCCGAAGCACCTGGGTCATACCGAGGACTTGACGCTCCTCATGCCTATTGAGGTTGGTGCTGGTGGTAGGTTGTTCGTGATAGACCTCACCAGCGGTAATTTGAGGGAGTTGCTTAAGGACAGCGTTAGGCTGGCGAGGATTAGGGGGAGGTTTAAGGATAGGCTTAGGGAGTTGTTCTCACAGGGCTTCGGGTTCATAGTGATTTATGGAGATGGTGGTGAAGATTGTGATTATACGAGCAACGAGTATAAAAATATAAAGGACAGCAAAAAAGAAAATAAGGAAGATAAAGCCTGTGTAAGCGAATTCATAAAGGGCATGTGGATTAAGTTTTATGGTGAAAAGATTCTCGAATACCACTCAACGGCGCCTAGCCCAATTGAGGTTAGCCCGGTCATTTCGGGGCTTGATGCAAGTTCCTCTCGGGAGTTTTACGTCTTTGTTGCAAACCTCATGTGGGGTAGGGTTGGTGGGGCTGTGATGAGTTATGACGAGGTTGTTAGGCGGTTTGGTAGCCAACAATCTGATAATGATAACAAGAGTAGGAACAGTGTTGAGGATGCCTTTGATAGGTTCGTTGTTTGGCTTGAGGATGGTTACTGGAGGTCTCTTGAGGGTTCGGTTAGGGACTTCGATGTCCAGGTCCTGGTTAGGCCCAGTGTTGAGGGTGATGAGGGTAGTCTTGAGTCAATGAGCCACTACCTAACCAAGGCATTCATCGTCAACTACCTAATCAGGGAGTTGACAGAGGAATTCAAGGGCAAGGGTGCTGCGGAGGATGTGGCTAGGTCGAGGGCCCTGGAGTGTGTCAAGACCGAGTACCAACACGGTAATGTTAGGTTCGATGTTTACGTCAAGCCCGATTGTGGTTCTAGGTTTGGTGGTTTGGTTGTCGAGGTTGAGACACTCTACGGCACAGGCACAGTCCTGCACAAGGTACTGAACACGATAGAGGGCAGAATCAGCTCCGGCGTGGGTAGGCTCTGGGTCGTTATACCAAACCCACAAGCCATCATCTACCTGCCGCAACTACTGAGGCTCGAGAGGTATGTTAGGAGGAGGTACAACAGCGAAATCGAGTTCCACACGCTGGACATGACGAGCGGTGCACCGGTCAGATTGGTGGATGTCACAAGGAGGTTACTGAGTAGGTGGAGGGAGTTGAGGGGTGGGTAGTCATGGGTGTTTTGCGGGTTAAGGCCGTGGTAGCCTCTGGCGCATCCCCGGGTCACTTAGAGATGCTTGAGCTAATGTTGAACGATGCCCTGGCCGAGCTAGCCAAGGCCGGCGCCAGGGTAATCGATATCAAGTTGACCTCGGCCTGCAACTCACGCCAATCAAGATGCACAGCACTGGCACTCATAATGTATGAGGCACAGACGTAGCTATTAAATCATTAAGTTTAATTATTAACGTGCTATGCGGTTACTTGTGGCTTCTGTGCATTGTCTGCGGTGGTAGCGTCTTCATTGTTATTGCGTGCGTCCTAAATACGTAACTCTTTATCACGGAGACTCCGTCCGGTGCATAGACGAGCTCCTCCGCGTAGTCCTTTAACCCGACCTTCTCCAGAACCCCCTCTTCGCTTCTGAGTGCGATCTTCGTGTTCGTCAGTTGTAGAATTAGGTTGTTTAGGTCCTCTGGTGTGTGGGTTGCGAATACGACCCCGATCTTCCTAACTCTACCGAGCCTGGTTATTTTGTTGATCATTGACTCGACAACGTCCTTGTTGAAGTCCTCAACGCCACGCCCTGTCTGTGGGAAGTAGTTGTGGGCCTCGTCAATCAATATGAACGTTGGCCTCGGCTCATGACCAGCCCTTAACTCCTCATCCCTGGCCTCGAAGACCCTGGACAAGACCCTGTAGACAACCATGGAGGCTGCGGTTGGTTCCTCCCTAAATAGCCTAAGGTCTAGAACCACGAGTCCGCTTAGTAGGTCTCGGTAATTGCCTGGTTCTGTGATAAGTACGGACATGTTGTTAATTGTGTATTTAACGTCCATGATGCCCAACCTACCGAGCATGTGTAGCCCCCTGATTATGTTATCCCTCTGTTGCCACGCTAATCTAAGGCATGTTGTTGCTAGTTCGATGCATGCCTGGTCCTTTAGTAGTTTGTCTAGGTCGACTATTGCTGACGTTGCTTCAGCCACTGTCTGGGCCTTACTCACCTTGGTCTGTTGCTGGTTCTTCTCTTCTGTCTCGGGGCACCTCTCGCCTTTTTGTGTTAGTTGTTGGGCGCATCGAATGCCTTTGTTTATATAAAGCATCGCGTTCTCTAAAACCCTCGGTAGTATTATACCGACCCTCTCAGAGAATACGGGGAATATCCTGGCCAATTCCATGTAAACATCGCTGAACCTCAGGGACCACGGCACGAACCTAACGCTGAACTCCCTCTCGATGTCCCTGCCTTCTGCTGTGTTGATCTTGACCTTAACCTTGGCATTAACCTCGTTCAGTATGGCCGTGCCTGCGCCCTGCTTAGTGGCGTTAACGTTGATTTCCACGATTTCGGCGTTGGGATACGTGTTCCTTAGGAATAGTTTAAGGAGTGCGTAGCCCAGGACTTCGGCTAGTGTTTCTGGGTTGCTTACGTCATTTATTGTTGCGTCTTCCTCCCTGAGAAACCTCTTTAGGTATTCGTTGGCGTATTCGTTGATGAGTTTTTCGTAGCCCTGTACGTAATCCCTCGTTATTGGCTCTATGATCGTTATTGAGTCGATGGGCTTGAGTACTGGGTTTGGGGTTGAGGGGTTTGGCATTGTTAGGTGTGGGTAGTCCCCCTGTAGGTCTAGGGCTATCACTACGGAGTCCCTAACCTCATTCAGTAGTGTGAGTGCCAGGTTCTTGAGTAGTACCGTCTTACCACTGCCTGTCGTGCCTACGATGAGTACGTGCTCATAGAGCGAGTGTATTGGTAGCCTAATGTCTACGTCCTCAATAACCTCACCACCACTGTACAACTTGCCAACCAGGACGCCCTCACTCGGTAGCTGGAGCATCCTCATGAGGACCTCCCTCCTAGGCTTGAACACTATGCTCAATGGGTCAATTGGTGTGTGCACGGTGTTTGGCTCGCAATTCTCAAAACCATCCATTGGACACTCGGTGAGCGGCTCCAGGACTATCCTGGCGGGAGTCGCAATGCCCGTGTAATCGCTTGATGCGCCGAAGACCGGCGTTACCCCAGCAAGCCCCATCACGTGGCTCCTCTGGACCTCAACAACTCTACCGAGCACGAGCGTTTCATGGACTATGGTTGCTATGCCGAGGTAGTCACCAATCCTAACCCTGCTCTCCTCATAATTATCAAATGGCACATCAACAATGATCCTGGCACCCTCGGTGCTCACAGTCACGATATCGGAGACCGAGACCCTACCGATGATAGTCTCCGCATAATCACGAACCCTCTTCTCAACCTCCTTAACCCTCTCCTCAAGCTTAATAAGCAGGTCGGTGGTACTCATCTAGGGACACCCCTCAGTACCTGCATTACAGCCTGTGCATACTCATTCATGATGCCCAAAGCCTCCTGCTCCGTGTCGTAGTTAAACGCCACATCCCTAGCCTTAGCGATGTTGTAGAACAGTAGGTACATGCTCCTTGTTAATTGCTTAGCGAAGTGGTCGGCGACGTTTACAATGTATGGTATACCGCTCCTATCGATGCTGGATGCCAACCAAGTAACTAAGCCGTCTATGATATTCCTGAACCCATCATTACTATACATGCTGTCTAGAGTCTCGATCCTAAAGACCCTGGGGCCCAACTCACTGTAGACGTACCAGAAGACCCTCTCTGGGAATGTATAATTCATTATGTTACTACTCTTATTGTGTCTTTGTTTGAACGGCCCTATGAGTAGTACGTCACCAACGCCCTTTGCCATCTTCTTACCAACCACCTGAATCACCAGTGGGTCGTTACAGTGGTTAGGATCCACGTTGATGCTTGCATTTACGCTCTTGCTTAACGCATTTACTACGTCCTTGCCGCACAGCTTCCTTGAGTTCTCAACCCTCTTAACAACGCCGACCACAGGCACGCCCCTTTCCTCAAGCTTACGTATCGCGTTAACCCTTCTCGCCGCAAGCTTCTCCTTAACCTTCACCCCTAGGTAGAGCGGGCCGTCCAAAACAACTGCGTACCCATTGCCTAATCCCTTGGCTAATTCCTCAATTGCCCAGCTCTCCAGGCTCATCCTAACGTCATCGCTCACATCCTCCTCATTCGCCCTTTCATGGAAGTACGTATTACCATCCTCGAACTTAACCTTAACGTAGTTGCTCAACTTATCGTGCTTCTCTATCTCCTCCCTCAGCACTTTCTCGGGCGCCTTAACACCAATGAACTTCGCTCCCTCAGTTAAGCCCGTCAATTGTGGGTAGAGCCATAGGGGTGCCTTACCCCCATACACTGCAACCCCAGCCAGGAAGACCCTAAACCTCGGCGACCCAAGCCTCCTCGATGAGCCATCAACAACGACCACCCGCACACCAGGACTCTCCCTCCCCAACCCAAGCACATGGAGTACCTGTAACTCCTCCATTGGTTCCGTAATGAATAGTGAGTCGTTCTCGTCGTTGTACGGCTCACTAAGGCCTATATCAACATCGGCCTTCGTTAACCGATTAAGTAATTCGTTAAATATTGAATTGATGGAGTCAGCACCCCGTTGATTGGTTGATTGCTTGGCACTTGCCTGCATTGGTTTTGATACATATTGATTAATTTAGCAGTTGCGCATCGTTGGTGCTACTGCTTATTTTAACTTATTGCCTTAAATATCGAGGGCGTTAGTGAGGGCTTGATGAGGCTTAGGCTTGTTGGCACGGACTCAACGGGACTCATTGGCTATTACGAACTACCCATGAAGCCCGACGACCCGAGGAAGCCGCTTAAGGCAATCATAAGGCTTGGGCCCAGGGAGTATTACCTAGCCGAGGCGTGGGTTGACTACTTGGATGGAGCTTGGGTTCTGGAGTTACCAATTGTTAGGGATTACGTGGAGCTCATAGACATCATACACTGATGTTGCGGGGTCAATGTTGGTATTACCGCGACTCCTTTATTAAGCCCCACGCACAAGCCACTTCGTGTTTTCCCAGCTGGAGGTTTTCGATTGTTGGGGTAGGGTCGCCCTTATTGTTGGTTCTATACTCAGCGGTTATGATAGGGTTAGTAGGGAGTTTCCTACCAAGGATGTTGACCCAGTGCGTGGTGGGTTGGTTGGGGAGTCCCTTGGTGATGCCCTGAGACCGTGCGGCATTGATGATTTGCTTCTTAATGTTGATGGTGGGGTTAGGGAGGTGGTGCTCGATGCATTAATCACAAGGCCAGGCACAATCCATGAGTTGACGGGAGCCTTCGCCAATCATTACAGGGAGGTCTCGAATGAGGTTGTTAGGATCTTTAACTTGGCCATGAGGAAGGGTGGTGCTTATGGTGGGGAGGCTGTTTATGGACTTGGTCTCTCCTCAATGCTCTCTGGGGCGTTGGTTAGGGGTATGGCTGTTGATGCTGGGGTTGTTGGCGAGGCACTACGCCTCGCGGCGCAGGCAATCCCATTCATGAGGAGCTTCGATAGGGCAATACTCATCATTGAGGCACTGAGGCCACTCAGCCGCTTGGCTCCTCATTGGTACGTGGCGTTCCTGGCTGGGTTATCGGGTGTTGGTGGGCTTGGCGATGATGTTGTTGAAATCATCATTAATGATTTGCTTGAGTTATTCAATGGGTACTACAAAATGTTTGAGGCAATGGCCTGGCCCCTAACCAGTGTTGTTGATGTTGTAGGCTCATTGTTTAGGGGCAACCCATCACTCATGAACTACAGAACCGCTGAGGTTGCCGGAGTGATTGTTAAGGCACTTGGTGCACTGCCTAGGCGTGGTCCACTGGGTTTTGTTGCCTGGGCTAATGCCATGTACCCAATCCTAATGAACGAGGTTGTTGGCGAGTTGGTTAGGAGCAAGCTTGGCGTTAGCGACTTGGTTGGTACATCGAGGTCAATACTCAATGGGCTTGGGGAGTTGAGGAGGGACGTAAATGAATTGCTTGGTGATGCTGGTTTTAGGGGTTATGTCGAGGCTAGGGGGTTCATTGCCGATGAGTTGGGCATGAACCAGGTACTCACGAGTGCCGAGGCACGCCTAAGGTATGCATTGGGTAGTTACGCGTTGGTTAATGATAAGCCCAGTGAGGCTGAGGTGTGGTTCAGTGAGGCTGCTGAGACCTTGGGCGCCCATGTTGAGAGACTGCCCTTCGAGCACTTAGCACTTAAGTCCAGAGCCATCGCCACACCCACACTGGATGGATTTTGGGACTTGCTTAACGGGTTTAGGGACTTGGCACTTGATGCGTATAGGATGTATGATGCAAGCCCGAGGCTCTCCATGACAGCACTCAGTGCCGTGAGTGATTACCTAGTTGTCTCGGCAGCCCTCAACGACCTCGACAGCATCATCGAGGGCTTAACATACTTCACGCAGATGCTTAGGGATTTGAGGCTCACGCACGGCTTCATACACGTGGTCACGAAGCTAACAATCAACGCAATGCTCAACCAACCGCAAACCCTGGCCCACCACCTCCTGACAACCCCAACCGAGTTGACCAACGCATTCGGGGCTAGGTTTCACGACATAGACCCAGCAATACTCGAGACAGCGCTGGGGTTTGGTGGGGGTGGTGGGGTTGTTGATGTTGGTGTTGTGGTGTTTAGGTTTGGGGAGGGTATTGGGGGTAGGGTGCTTAATGAACTAGGCATTAACACCGACGAATTACTCAATGAATTCATGGGGTTGATAAACAGCCTCGATGGGAAATCGCTTATCCACCTAGTGGTTCCTAGGTCTGTAATTGGTCGCTTAGCTGCGATGATGCATGCTCTGGTGGAGGGTTTGCACGACCTAGCCAGGGCACACGCACTCATGGGTATAGCCGAGTCAAGCACCAAGCTACAGGCTAGGTTATTTCGAGAGTTTTACGATGCGTGTTGCGATAAGAGTGATGATAATTATGGGCTAGCCCTGGCGAAGTTATACCTATACCACGCCTAAACCAAGGGAATAATGTTGGTTTTGAGTTTCGTAATTCATGAACAACATTACTCCCTAACGTACCTAGCAATCCACCTCCTAGCCACTATAATCCCCACACCCGTCGCGATCCAGAGTGTAACGCCTATGGCGTTGATTGTTGATGTGAATATGTCTGGTAGGAATCTGAGGCCGGCGATTATGAAGGCAATACCCAAGCCAATTACCCACCACTCCCTACCACTAGGCATAGCACCACTAGGCATTGCATTGAGAACGGGTTAAAAGGCTTTAGTCCAGATTAGCGGGCCTCGTTTTAGCGTACATCGCCATCGAGTAATGATGGCTCCAGTGCCTTATTAGTCCATATTACTTATTGCGTGGTGATGAGCAACCACACCACTGATTCGTGGAGGTTGGACATTACGTTGAACCTCAGTTCAATGCCGTGAGACACGGAAACTAGTAAAAGACCCAAACCTCCCTAAAGGGAGTAGAGGAATTCTGGCATAGTCCTCAATGGCGTGTACCCAGTTTTCAATGCCCTCGCTGGGTCATCAGCATGAACGAGCTTTACCGATAATTCCTTACCCCTCCAATACTCAATAACAACCTCATTACCGCCCTCATATAGGCAGTACCTATCGACACTACCAAGCAAATCCCTAGCGATGGGCAGGCCAGCACTGACTGCTTCATTAATCGTTAATGCCTTGATATCCACGGGGATGAATACGACGCCCTCAACGCATGGTTTATTATTCCGGTTGGTTTGGGTTGTTGGGTGGTGGGTTCATGCAGCACTATCCATAATCAGCCATAGGCAAAGCCTTAAATATCAGTGAACCATGCCGTACTTAATGGGGAGTGGCTCTGGTGTTGATTTGTTTAGGGGCTTCAATGAGGGTGAGGTTGATGAAGTTCTCCGTAGGTGTGTTGGTTGTGGTAGGTTTGTTCTCATTGGGCCACCGAGGAGTGGTAAGACGTTTTTCAGGGAGAAATACCTAAAGGACAGGCTGGGTGTTGGCGTCACCGTTGATGAGCATACGCTAGGCATAACCACAACCACCAAGACCGAGGGTGAGGAAGCCAAGGGCGAGTTGGGGCTTCGTGAGAAGGTTATGAGGATTCTTAAGAGGATGATGCCCTGGATTGGGAAGTTGGTGGATGAGGTGAGGGTTGAGGATGAGGAGTTGAGGAGGATCCTTGGTGATAGGGCTCCCAGGTCTGTTGTTGAGGGGGCTAGGGGGATGATTGGGGACTCGCCACACAGGGCTTACTACATACCGTGGGACAGCGATGAGGTGAGGAAGTGCATGGAAGAGCCCAGTGCATGTGCCTTCGGTGCGGATGTTGGTAAAGCATTGAAGCTTATCAAGGAGGCGTTTGGGGATAAGAAGAGGATTAAGTGGTTTAGGGCCGAGTACATACCGCCGGGCCTTGTCGAGGAGGTTGTTGACTTAATCAAGGAGAAGGGTGAGGATGGGGCTAAGGAGGTGTTGAGGAGCTGGGTTGAAGCCTACACCAAAGCCGTTGAGACCTTGAGTAGGGTTCTCGGTGTGAGGGAGGAGTTGTTTGAGTGGGAGTCATTGTCTGTGGTGTTCCTGAACAACTTCGTGAACAACTACGCGAAGTACGTGATCGGTAGCCTAGCCACAGCCCTAATGGGTGCAGCTTCCCTAGCCCTCATCTCAGTGCTCACGTACATGGCATTCAAGAAGGAGGGGGAGGGCTACCTAAGGGAGATCATTGAGTTGAGGGAGAGCCTTGAGGGGTTGAGGAGGCGGGATGGTGAGTTTAGTGAGTTGGGTGGGTTGTTGGTCTATAGGGTTGCCTACGCAATGGGGATGAGTTATGACGAGGCAAAGAAGGCACTAATGGACATAACGGGCTTAAGCATGGATGAGCTGGAGAGGAGGGTTAACGAGATTGAGAGGAAAATTGAGGAGCTTGAGGTGAAGGTCAACGAACTCAATAACCGGGTCAACCTACTCAAGCAGGAGCTCGCCGCCAGCATCACCATCGCCAACAAGACCGATTTCGAACAAGGCATCATCTACCCAAACATCAAGGTTGAAAACGGTGAGTTAAGGATTAGGGTTGAGGATGAGTACCACAACATAGTTAGGGCTGGCAGGTTCGGCGAGTCAGTTAATGAGGTTAGGGATGGGCTTTTGAAACATGACTTCGTCGTGGTTGTTGGGCCCAAGGGTATTGGTAAGTCCACGTTAGCAGCAGCCGTGATTTGGGAGTTGCTCATGAACGGCGATATTGGACTAGTTGCACGTGTCGATATGCTTGGCAAAGAGAACTACTCGGAGTTTGCCACGTTCGTTGAGAACTACGGCAAGGAATTCAGTAAGTACTTCGGCAAATTACTCATACTCTACGACCCGGTGTCAACTGAGACCTACGAGAAGGTGGGCATCGACACGGAAGCACCTATGCAAACCAATATTGAGGGAACAATAAAGAACTTGATGGATGTTGTAAACGCAATAAGCTCCGAAGCTTCGAAACCGCTCACACTCATTGTGATACCGAGCGACATCTACAACGCACTAAGCAATGACATGAGAGCTAAATTGGAGAGCCACAGTCTCGATGTTTCGCAAGATCTTGTCAACACCGAATTCCTAGCCGAGCTAATTAGGGAGTACACGAGGACGAGGGATAAACCCAGTGGGTGTGAATTAAGCAATGATGTGCTCAGCAAATTAGCTGGCGAATTAGCAGAGTTCGACTCCGGCCACGCACTTATAGCCAGGCTAATCGGCGAGGAGCTGGCGAGGAACAACTGCGATGTGGGTAAGGTCGAGGAGTTGATCAACAACGCCAAAGGCAAAGCCGAGGCATTCATAATACTACACATAAACGGACTATTCAAAATCCACGAAAACCCCAACACAGCCAAAGCCTTGGTCGAAATCTTCGCATTGAGGGGGCCATTTATTGATGAGGTAAGGCCCGGCGACCCAATACTAACGCCAGGCATTGTTGAGTTAATTGGCGAGGAGAGGGGTGCGAGGGTGCTCTACGGTGCGGTGGGTAAAGAATTGAGGAGTTGGTTAGCTATTAGGCAGCACGACCTAATCGAGGAGGTGATTGAGGAGCTACTCGACTGCATTGTGGGTAAGGGTGAGGAGTGCGAGGAGCTTGGTGATGCGTTGGAGCCCTGGAGATTAGGAACCGTTAGGGAGGCATTGAGGGAGGTCTCAGAAAAGGTGTTGGATGAAGACGATGCCGTTAAGTACTTCGTACATAACTACGGCAAGGATTTCACAAACACACTAAGGGATTTCAGCAATAAGTGTTGGAGAAGGGCCGCATTAATCATTGGGCATGCCTCGGCTGGGATTCCTATAGTGCCTAGGCCCGAGGTCTTACCTAATGATGTCGTTGAGTCCCTCGGTGATATTTTGGGGAAATGCGGTGTTGATGACTACCTACTCGTTGGTAACAAAATTCCACCATTAATATGGTACCTAATCAAGAATCACACACGTGCCTTGGTCAAGGTATTCATCAATAAGTACAATGAGGTTGTTGCCGAGGTGAAGAGAGTCCTTAACACCGCCAGAGGTAGGGGCAGTATTTATGACGCTGAGAGTTTTTATGGTCTTGGGCTAGCCTCAATAATCGCCAGGGCTGTTGAGTCAGGCAAGCCCGTTGGACCCAGCGATGCAGATGCGGCATTGCACATGGCATCATTCGCCATACAGCACGTTGCATCGGCAAACCTCATCATACCAATATTGCGTACCTTAAGGCCGTTGCGTGGCAAGGCACCACTTGGGTACCTCAAACTACTAGCCTTCGCATCGAATAGGGGGAACCTCGGCCTTTTTACGGTTATGCACATACTTATCGAGTTTATTGAGTTGAGTGAAGTCCTAGACGATTATGGTTATGAGGTTGAGGGGTATGCCTGGTCCCTCGTAAATGCAATAATTGTCTTTGCCAACCTGCTTATGTATCTTGGATATTTCAGTGATAGGCAGATTAAGGATATAATTGAGGATATAGTTGGTGGGCTCAGTGATGAGGAGACTGAGATTACAAAGAATACTATAATTGAGGATATAATTAGTGGGGTCGCTGATCTACTCAATGAGTTGGACAAGCTCAATCCCAGCCTAGGCGTCATAGCATGGGCGTATGCGTTAGGCCCAGCGTTAATACATAGAGATGTGAGGAGACTTATGGAGGAGGCGTTACACATCGATGTGGTTGATAAGGCTGGTAAGGTCCTTGAGGAACTAAGCAGGTTGAGGGGAAGGGTTCAGGATTTAATGAGAGATGAGGAATTCATGAGCTACATCGAATCCGTGTCCATAAAGGCTGATGAGGAGGCGGTTAGGAAAACAATCCTTGAGGTATCATCGCATCTCAAGCACGAATTGGCGCGTTATAGGCTTAGAAATGACGAGCTTGATAAGGCGGAGAAGCTATCTAACGAGGCAGCTGAGGAGTATAGGGAGATCGGTGACTATGAAAACTACCTAGCTGCACGTGGTTTGGCATTGCGTACTGAGGCGATTAAGGGCTCGTTAGTTGGCGATGAGTTGGTTAAAAAGTTTCAGCAATTGTACGAGGAAGCTTTTAATAAGGAGCGTTTCAAGCCCACGGCTAGGTATCTCAGTGTTGCATCGTATAGACTTGATAATTACCTCGTGTCCCTAGCCCTAACGGGTGATCATGAAACGATCAACGAGCTGCTTGAGGAGCATTGGCAAGTGCTGAACGCCAATGAGCAAGCCTCGGTCCTGACCATGCTAGCACTCAACGCCCTACTCAGACCAAGGGGTGGGTTAAGCAGTGAGTTTAGTGTCATCCCTGTGTCGTGGTTTTATGCCTTTGAGTTTCATATGCATAGTGAGTTTCTGCCCGCGTTAAGGGTTGCCCTTGATATTGCGCAGCCTGAGTTTGATGTTACGATGTGCATGTTAATTGATGATTCGACAAAGAGCATGGACTGTATGCATGCCATTTCTGCGGCCATGAATGACAATGACGCTGTTGTGCAATTAAGAGAGCAGTTAATCAATAGGTTTCGAAGATTATTGTCTAAAAGATTGGGCTTGCTTAAGGAGCTCGGTGCTAATGCTGACGCACTGTTAAATGAGTTTAGAGGGTTGGTGAATGGGCTTGATGGCAAGTCCCTAGTCCGACTAATCACCCCCATAAACTCAAGGGCTTCGTTAGCCTTTATGCTTTACGCACTGATCAATGGCGATGAGAGACTAGCCAAGGCACACGCACTCTATGGGGCTGTGGACTTTGGTGGAAAACTACTCACGAGGTTGTTCCTTGAGGCTTACAGGGCATGTTGCGACTTAGGTAGTGAGTCGTTTAGGCGTGCCATAGCCAAGCTCTTCTTCTTCCACGTCTAGCCTTGAGGTGTGGTTTCGGTTTTGGGTTGCCTTTGTCCTGGTGCTTGTTGGTGTTGGTGTCTTTGGGTTGTTGTGTTTTTGTTGATTTGTGTTGTGCCTCGTTGGTTCGTGGTTGGCTAAGCAATCGCTTACCCAAGGCCCGAAACGGTGTCGATTAAACGTGTCGTTAACCCCTCTTTTAAAGTCAATTAATTATTTAGTGGGGGTGATGAGACCCCAAGGTAGATCGCCTTGGTTTTAGCCGAGGCGAGTCCTTGGGGTTGATCCAACCACCGGCCGTGGGGCGGGTAGGGATGAGTATCGAGATATTGAGCAGATTATTGATGAAATACGCACTGAGGTTTATAGCAAGGTCAAGGAGGACGTTGCAAAGTGGCTTGAACACGTAGTCGATGAGTTGCGTAAAAACGGCGTTGATGAAAAAGTCATAAGGGCCACCGCCAGGGCGATCGCAGCCCAGGAGGCTGCAAAAATTGTTGAGAGGAGGATTGCCGAGTTTAGGAGTGAGATTGAGGAGAAATTGAGTAGGTTGGGGTTTGACGCTGTGTCGATTAGGGAGCTGGTTAATGAGCTCTACGGCAAGCTAATCAATGATGTTAGGCAAATGCTTGACCAGAGGATAATGCACATACTCGGTGAGATCGACGAACAAACAAACAGCATAAGGGATGTCCTCGACCTAGTGAGCGAGGTGTTGAAGGCAGAGGTCGAGACCGAGGAAACGCTGAGCAAATTGAAGAACATGTTGGATGAAGAGCACCTTGAGGAACTCATTTACAGGGTGTTAATTAGGCGTGGGCTGATAAGGAGGAGGAAGAGGAAATGGGTTTGGATCGCTGTTGGGTTGGGTATCTTGGCGGCGATAATTGTTGGTTTGGTGGTTAATCCAATAGTCACGTTGGTCATACTGTTCATCACGTTCGTGATTTTAATGAGGTGGTGAGATATGTTGAGACTCAGAGGTGACCAAAAGGGCGTTGTTGAGGAGATAATCAATGCGTTAAGGTCGAGTGGTTTCGCTAGTCTGCAAGCCCCAACTGGCTGGGGTAAAACAGTCACCGCTTTATTCGCAATCGAGGAGTTGAAGGTTAAACCAACACTGTGGTTAGAGCCCCGCCTAGCCACTGAGTTGCACGTGTACCAGCACGCGGTTGATATGGGCTTGAGGGCTTTAGCCACTGCCGGTAGGGAGAGACTCTGTTTGCATGGCTACTCGAATATTGACTTCCTTAGGGGCGTATGCCACTCATGCAAGTACAATCGTTTACTAACTCTCGATGAGCTTGATGACTTCGGAGTTTTTGCTGACATGGACTTCGGTAGGGTTAGGGAGGTTGGTGAGCAGATGGGCATCTGCCCATACAAGCTGCAAAGCTTCCTAGAGCGATTCTACGGCTATGACTTAGTCATTGCACACTTCGGTAGGGCGAGTAAGCTGATCAAGGCCGTGAGGCCGAAATTAATCATTGTCGATGAAGCCCACAACCTGGCACTGCCAGCCATCCACCGAATTGATGCGAGGGCTTTGAGGCTTTTGCTCGTTGATAAACTGGGCTTCGAGGAGGGTGAGGCATTGGGACTTATCCGAAACCCAGAATCCCTGAGGATAGTCCTTAGGGAGTTAGTTGATACGTTGATTCTCGAAGCCGTGGATGACAACGATGCGAGGCAGATAGTTGAGGATTTGCTAGCAATGCTTAATGCACAGATTTGGTTCTATGATGAGGGCGATGAAGCATTGGTCGGTCTCGAGGTGCCGAGCATGGGCGCTAATGTTCCTACACTATTTATGTCAGCCACCTTACCACCCAGCCTATTGCAAAACGCAATTGTCGTTAAGAGGGGTTGGTCAATACCCGTGAGGATTGATGATAGGTTTGCATTGACGATAGAGAATATCGAGAGGAGGAAGAGCGAGATTGCCAAGCATGTCGAGAAGTACCTTGAGCCGGGTACGGTCGTGTTCACAACACTTAGTAGGGAGGCGTTGTTGAGTGACGAGGTTGTCTGGGAGGATGAGCTAGAGGGAAAGTCACCTTGTGACTTCAAGAACAAAACAGTTGTGTTGAGAACCTTCGGCCGTTTTGTTGAGGGTGTAAACTTGGACTGCTTTGAGCGCTTGGTCTTGCTGGGGTACCCATTGTTGCAACCGACTATAATGAAACGTCTAGAAGCTAGAGGTATTAACGAAAAAGACTTCACAACAATGGTGGCTGTTCAACGCATTGGCAGAATCACCAGGTCAGCAACCAAGCCAGAGAAGTTGCCAGAAATCATTTTGATAGACAAGAGGTTCAGGCTAATTGAGAGCGAGTTAATGAACTACGAAATAGAGGTCATTAATGATTAGCCGCTTTGTTGCAAAACCCCGGGTTGACCCGCCCCAGCCCGGCTTGGGTGGGGCTGGGCTGAGGGTGGGGATGAAGCCCGGGGGTGTGATGAACCATCTTGGCGCTGTCCTTGATGGAAACCGGGGTCAAGTTGACTCCCGGGCCGACCCACCCCGGCCCAGTGCCAATCAGGCTGTGGTTGGGGCGGGTTATAAGGCTTTCGTTTCCGTTGCCCAGCCGTCTAGGGGCTTTTTAAAGTAAGTGGCTAAGATAGTAGAGGAAAAAAGGGGATGAGTCCCCGAGCAAACCACTCCGGTAAAGCCGGGGCGGAGGCTTGGGGATGATCCAATGCCAAAACCCCGTGAGTGTGGGTTGGGGAAACTACGTGATAGCGTGGCTGCTTACGTACAGCGGCTCTGACTGCCGGTTATGGAGTTTCGTTTACAGTAAGTGCGTGGAGGCGGGGCTGTGTAGAGAGTTAGCCGAAATGCTCATGAATGAACTTAGGAAGCATAGGTGCTTTGCATTGCTAGATATCGATGATGTACTTTGCTATCTCAAAGCTGACCAAACACCTCAACCACCCAACCAACCTAAACACCCAAACCACCCAACTGCTCAAAATCACCCAAGCTCCTCAAAACACCTAAGCCCTCGAAACAAACACCTACTCAAACGCTCAAAAACAAAGCTCCATAATCGCCTAGACGCCTATGCCCTGCTTTCCCTAAAAACCACCCCTCCCTTCTCCCTCTCCTCCACACCCCCCACCTAATTGTGGGCGCCTCCCCCGGACAGAGGGCCCACCGAGCCGGGGGCTCCCACCAGTGATTAGGAGGGGGGTTGGGTGGGCTTGGAAGGACAACTCAGCGGGCCCGTCCAAGGGGGGTCCCCACCGACCCAGTCGATGGGTGGGCAAGCGTTCCTAAGGCCGGGCGACGGTGGGGGTCGCCGGCTCACCGAACCCAGTGGGTGGGCATGCGTTCCAAGGGCTCGGTGGGTCGGCAGGAGGAGAGGAGGGAGGGGTGGCTCTAGGGAGGGCAGGGCAACACCCAAGCATTAAATCGAGGCAATAATCCAAACAAATGCCTAAATCCACAAACGAGGAAGAAAACAAGAGCCAGCAAACCCTAGGCTTGAGGAAACAAAGACCAACAAGGAATAGAAACACCACGGAGAACAAATGGCTATTGCACAACTCAAGGAATAAAACAATTATTGAGCAATCGGCCCAATGAGCTGGATAAGAGTAAGTTGTCCCTAGGGGTTGATGAACAAGAGGCTAGGGAGTACGGAGGCGAAGGAGATATAAGGATAGAAGGCAAGAAGCACTTGCCCCGCCTAAGGGGGCCGGGCGGGGCCATATGTACCGCCTGAGAGAGAAGTTGGGGTTGGGTGGGCGCCCCTCATTGGGGTGCCCATCCTCCCCCGGCCCGCCAATCACCTTAACCCAATCCTTATCCTGTTTTTCTCATCCTTGCTTGGGTTGGGTGGTGGTTTGGGGTCGGGGGAGGAGGGCTGCTCCGGTGAGGGGTGGTCCTATGACGATGAACCCGGCCCCAACTTCTCTCTCAGGCGGTACATATGGCGAGTAAAAACGTATCAAGCACAGCACCCGGGGGTGAAACGGTCCCCGCCCCCCATGACCATCCTTTCGGCCCCCGGCGCAATAACGGGACCGCCCCGGGTTTAAAAGAGGGGGGCCGGCTCCCGGTTTCCGGGAGTCGGTCGGGGGCCACTGCCTCTGCCGCCTCTAACGCCTCAAACGCCTCTACTGCTAAGAAGTTGATGCTGCCTAGTGGTGATGTTGTTGATGTGCCTACTGGTTTAGATGCTAGGTTGGATAGGTGGGGTAACGTTACCTATCGTGTGATCGACAGTGACGTCGTTTTGCGCCTTGTTGCTGAGTTGCTTCTTTATGTGGTTAGGAGTTACAGAGGTTCTGTGGTTCGTTTGGATGGTAGGAGGATTAGTAGGTTGTTGGGTCTTCGACAGCGAGGTGGCGTCAGTGGTTACTTAGAGCCCTATTCGATGTCGAGGATTTACGGCGTATTGTCAATGCTGGGGTTTGAGTTGTCAAGAAGCAACCATAGAATCACAATCACAATCGACCTAAGGAAGCCAATAATAAGAGAAATAAAAAGTGCCGAGTCAATAGATGAGGCGATTAAAATCGTTGAAAAACACCTGAGGTGACAAGGCATGGCCCCGCAGACCCACGGCCGGTGGGGCGGGGAGGAACTTGACTGAGACAAGCGAGGTTGCTTGGAGGCTTAATCGTTACATGTGGCTCCCTGGTTGTGGGGAGAGGCGTGGGCAAATTGGTGAGGTGCATGACATAATGTACTTCAGGTTGCTTGGTGCCCCTGTTGTTTGTTACCAGGTTGATGGGGTTGAGGTTTACGAACCACCCCACAAGGCAGTCCTTGGTATATGGTATATAGCTACGAAGAGGCTCATTAAGGTGGCGAGTTATAACGTGAGGTTTGAAGTTCATGTTGTACAGAGGGAGCCCGTTCCCCTACTGAGGATTGAGGATGTCGTGCTCGAGAGCCCATCAATAAGCTACATCGGCATAACGGCACCGTTCAACGTTGACGCCATCAAGAGGGTGATTAGGTTCGCCGAGGAGGTGAATAGGATGCCCAACTACACCGCAGACCTAATCGCGGTGAATCAGAACGGTTATTCCTTGCACGTAACTAGGCGTGAGAGGAGCGGCAAAAGGATGATCGAGCACTCATTAGTACTGTACTTCGATAGTGAGGGCAGGCTGAGGATGGATGATGTGGCGAATAGGTACACGTTAATGAGTATGGACCTACCAATAACGCTATTCACGGGTGACGAAGCATGAACAAGCTAGAGCTATGCCAAAGACTCATAGAGGAAGCCATGAAGTGCCTAGGCAATGGAGACAAGGAGTGCGTGTTGAGGGTTCTTAAGGAGTTAGTTCGAAACCAATGCCACGACGGCAACATGATTGGTAAGGGGGTTGCGGACAAGGTTAGAGGTTTGGTTTACAGGCTGTGGCCCACCAGCGACAGTGAAATGTGTAAGCTATTAATGATATTTAAAGATCTTGGTGTGTCGAAGAGCTGGATTAGAGTAGCATTAGGCATGAGTATGAAATCATTAAACAAGCGGTTAAGGAGGTGCGGCATTAATTGGGAGGATAAGATAATGAGAGACAGCATCACCAAGAAGATCGAGGATTTACTGAGAGAGAAGTTTAGTTGGAGCGAGGTCAAGATGTGCGAGGAGTTGTGGCGATTCGTCGGCGTCGATGTGAATGAGTTCAGAAGACATGGGATAGAGCCATGTGTTTGGTTGGATGGCCTTGAGGAATTGGGCAACTTAAGGAATCCATACTGGCTCGGGCTAAGGGTAAGTGACTTGGCGGTTAGAAGGCATGGAAATGGTATTGGGTTGGTTTTAAGGACATCGAACAGCATCAGCGCACTATTCTTCCCAAAGATACTAAGCATAATTAAAACACCAAGCCTAGAAATTGAGTGGGATACCGGCGGATTAACCATAAAGTACGTGAGTAAACCAATCATTTTATCATATCGCATAGACCTAGGCGTTAATACCTGGCCATGGCCAATCAAGCTCGACATCGACGAGCTCGAAAGAATACTCAATGGCTTTAGTGATGAGGAGCTGGCAATGTTCATAGCGGGGTTAATAGATGGAGATGGGATGGTGCACTATAAATTTAAAGTGGAAGAAGTAATTGTTGAGGTTGCAGTATGTAAGAATTGTCCGAAGAGGTTCATCCCTGGCGTGCTGAAAAAAGTAATCGCCGAGAGATTCGGCATTGCCGGAAACAATTACTCAGACGAAAAAACCATATTATCGTTTAACGGCAAAAATGCCATTAAGCTACTTAAGCGTATAGTGAAATATATGCATCATCCGCTTAGGAGGTTGAGGGCCGAGTTGATTTTAGCGCTTTACGACGGGAGAATAAGCCCCGAGGAGTTCGAGAAACTCTACGAACAAATAAAGTACAAGCTTGGAGAACCCGACATCAAGCACAACCACGCACTGGAAGCCATCATTCGAGCGGCCCCACAAACCCACACCCACGGGGAAATGGGGTTAAGCACCCCACCATATCGTAACTGGACTTTTCGCTTTGACAGTACGTCACCACGCGAATTACCTGATCCTCTCAGGAACAAAGAGTACGATATTGCATCGCCTAAACCGCATATTGTTATTATCTTCGCGATACCAACCCCAACCTGTGGTATTTCACGTGCCGTGTCTATTCTCGTGAATTGTGTCGAGGCGCTGTCGAGGATGTTCAACGTCGCACCCGTGGGTATTGGTTCCAGGTAATCCTGCCAGGCGTTCAACACCTGCCTTATTCTCTCCCTATGTAGGT
>Ga0326758_100116_pt1 | contig 25653 bp, 26 predicted proteins | sample GCRJH_S_FD_207221 | JGI IMG/M metagenome (GOLD analysis project Ga0326758, IMG submission 207221) | Hot spring sediment microbial communities from Geyser Creek Basin, Yellowstone National Park, WY, United States - GCR.JH_S | ecosystem: Environmental > Aquatic > Thermal springs > Near-boiling... | reverse complement strand
TTCAGCGACGACAGCAGCGCGGCCGACATACTTCATGAGGTCCTGCTGTTCGCCTCCTTCGAGTCGTGCGGCAAGTGCTTCCCCTGCAGGCTCGGAACAGCAAAGCTCGAGGCCATGTTTAGGAAGGGCTATCTGACCCAGGAGGAGGCAAAGGAGGCCATGAGTATAGCTAACACCATGAGCGTCGCCTCCCTGTGCGCCCACGGCCAGTCCACTGGGCAGGCCGTCGCTGTCACGCTTAAGAAGTTCTGGAACGAGGTGGTGAGGTGAGAGGCCATGCCGGTCAGGGTCATAATAGATGGTAAGGAGGTCGTGCTTGAGAAGCCCACCACAATACTTAACGCCGCCAGGGGGGCAGGCATTGACATACCTTCGCTCTGCTACGACGAGAGGCTTCAGCCCTATGGAAGCTGCAGGCTATGCATGGTCGATGTCAAGGGGAAGGGGCTGCGGCTGGCCTGCCTTACAACGGTGCAGGACGGCATGGAGGTCGTCACCGAGACCCCAGAGATAGCGGAGCACAGGAGGAACATACTTAGGATGCTTGCGGAGAGGCACCCAGCTGACGCCAGCGGCAGGGTCGCCGACCTCTTCAAGAGGTACGGCGTTGAGCCATCAGGCAAGGAGAGTCCGAGGCTGATTGATGATAGCCACCCGCTGCTCTACGTTGACCTAAACAAGTGCGTTGACTGCTTTAACTGCGTCAGGGTGTGCGAAGAGTATGTGGGCAGGCTCATATGGAGGACCATGTACAGGGGCGAGCAGACCATAGTCATGCCTGAGACCGGGAGGATTGGCACCAGCTCGTGCATAAGCTGCAGGGCCTGCGTCGACGTCTGCCCGAGCGGGGCCATACTTGACAAGGTCATGGGCTTCGCCAAGCCCTCGTCATGGGGTGAGACGGCGTGCTCCTACTGCTCACTCTCATGTCCGCTTAAGGTGGGCTTTGACGGCTCAGGGCCCGTCTACGTTGAGGGTGAGAGGGACAAGCTGCCCTTCTCGGCGGAGTGCCTCAAGGGCAAGTACCACTGGGAGGACCTGGTCTACGTGCCCGAGAGGCCTGAGGCGCCGAGGTTGAGGAGCGGCGCCTCCTGGTCCAGGGCCTCCTGGGACGACGCAGTAAAGGTCGCCGCGGACGGCCTCAGGAAGGCTATTGCTGAGGGAGGGCCAGGCTCCGTCGGCGTGATAGTGTCTTCAAGGCTGCCGGCCGAGGCCTACTACCTCTCGCAGCTGCTCGCCAGGGCGGCCCTTGGGACTAACAACGTGGATGCGGCGGCCTCCGCGCTCCCAGCGGCTAAGGAGCTTGAGCCCATAGGAGGGCCCCTCCCGACGACCTCCGTGGAGTCCGTCAGCGGCGCTGACGTCATAGTTACTGTTGGTCAGGTGGAGGAGTACCACCCGGCCCTGGCCTCAGCCATAAGGAGGGCGTCGCTCCAGGGCCACTCAAGGCTCGTAGTCATATCGTCGCCTGACGACAAGCTGTCGCGCTCGGCCGACGTAGTTGTGGAGGCCAGGTCCCTGGCGCCAGCAGTAAGGGCCGTCGAGGCCGCCCTCGTGGAGTCGGGTAAGGCAGACGTCGAGGGGGCGTCAACGGCCCTTAAGGAGGCCAGGTCCCTCGCCCTGTCCCTGAGGTCCCTGGGGACCTCTAGGGCTGCGAAGGAGGCAGGCGTTGAGGAGAGCGCCGCGAGGGAGGCGGCAGAGGCCATGGCCTCAGGCAGGAGGGTGGCAGTCGTAGCTGAGCTTGACACGACGCCGGGCGTGGCGGCGGAGTCCATGAACCTGGCAGCGCTCTCAGGGGCCCTTTCAAGGGAGGGCTCAGGGTTCGTGCCTCTGCTCTCGTACTTCGACAACTACGAGGCCGTTGAGCTCGGGGTGAGCCCCAGCAGGCTGCCCGGCGGCAGGGGGCTGAGCGAGGCCAAGGAGGTCGAGGGCCTCCTTGGCGTCAAGGTGCCAGCTGAGGAGGGCATGGGGACTGCCGAGATGGTGGAGGCCGCCAGGGACGGTAAGGTTAGGGCCCTTGTAATAGTTGGCAGTGACATAGCGTCGCCCTCGCCCATGCGTGAGGCCGTGCTGGAGGCCCTCTACAGGGTGCCCTTCGTCGTCGCTCTGTCGCCTACCGCCGGGGTTGGCATAGAGTACGCCTCCCACGTCCACATGCCCACTGCCTCCTTCGTCGAGGAGGAGGGCGTCTACGTCTCCGCCGACGGGAGGCTGACGCTCGCCAGGGGCACGAGGACAGCTAAGGGGGCCCTGAGGGCCTGGGAGGCCCTCTCAAGGCTCCTCTCCGCCACGGGCGTCGGCAGGGCCTACTCCTCGGCCAAGGATATCTGGGACGAGCTGAGGCGCCTCGACAGCAGGTTGTCCTCAGCAAGCTACGACTCCATAGCCTCAGGGGAGGTCAGGGTGAGCCTCAGGAGGGCCTAAAGCGGTATGGTGAGCCAGGCCAGGGCCAGCGCCAGTATGGCGACTAGGGCGACCACGAGGCAGATCGCTGGCACGTAGGCGGGGTTGCCGACCCTGCGGGCGGCCAGCGCGGCGACTATGGCTGCGGTGAGGGCCGTCACCGCCGTTGGCCTTGCCTGGCTGGGACTCATGCCCATGCGGTCGCTCGCCAGGAACCTCAGGAGGGCCCCGAGCACTATGCCGACCGCCGCGCTGCCCAGCGCCGTCAGGGTGCAGGCGTCCGCTGCCCGCCTCTCCCTGGGCTCCTCCAGGACCTCCTCCTCGCTCAAGGAGGCCTCGCCCTTCAGCTAAGTGCCAGCAGCCCCTTAGGGTGGGAGCGCAAAGTAAAAGTCCTCCCCGTGCCTCGCCGAGGGACCCCCAAGGGTCTCAGGCCCGCCTCTATACCGACATTTTCTTTTTAGGTGCGCTACGCATGCGTTGGGCTGGTGAGCCCTTTGCCTGTAGACCCGGTCTGCGGCATGGAGGTGAAGGAGAGCACCCCCTTCAAGACCATGTACAAGGGCAGGACCTACTACTTCTGCTCGGACGCCTGCCTGAGGGAATTCAGGAGGGACCCCGAGAGGTACCTCCGCGAGGGCCCAAAGGGGATGCCCAGTGCCTGAGGGCAGGGGCCCCCTCAGGCTGAGCAGGGAGGAGCAGCTTAGAGTAGTTGGAATGCACTGCGCTACCTGCGCCACCACCGTGACCAAGGCCCTGAAGGGAGTTGACGGTGTTGTAGACGCCAACGTCAACCTGGCCTCTGGGACCGCTAAGGTGGTGGTGAGCGGGGCCAGGCTCAGGGACCTGGTGGAGGCCGTCAGGAGGGCTGGCTACGACGTAGTGACGGAGAGGGTCAGGCTTAGGATCTCGATGAACCCCGAGGATTCGAGGAGGGTCCTTGATCTCCTGGAAGGCCTGGAGGGCGTGGTCAGGGCCAGCGTGAGCCCGGGCACTGGGGAGGCCGTGGTTGAGATAAACCCGTACTCGACGTCTGTCGAGGCCATAGCTGAGGCCTTGACCTCCAGGGGGTTCAGGGCAAGCGTGGAGTCAAGGGCTGCGCCAGCCAGGCGCTCGGAGCTGAGGGAATACGTCAGGTCCCTGGCGGTGGCCTGGTCCTTCGGCCCTCTGACGCTCTTTCTGCAGTACACCTCAAGGCCCCTCCTCGCCATGATGGCCTCGGCCCCCGTAGTCTTCTACGCAGGCCTGAGGTACCACCTTGGGGCCTACAGGGCGCTCAGGAACAGGACCACAAACATGGACACCCTGGTCTCCACGGCCACGCTGGTTGCATGGCTGTACAGCGCCTACTCCCTCGCGGCCCACGGCCCCGTCTTCTTCGACGCCGCCTCGCTGCTGATATCATTCCTCCTGATAGGGAAGACAATAGAAGCTTACATAAAAGAGAGGCTCTCGGCCGAGGTCGCCGGCCTCCTGCCCCAGAGGGCAAGGGTGCTGAGGGACGGGAGGGAGGTGGAGGTGGGTGCCGACGAGGTGAAGGTTGGTGATATGCTGCTAGTTAGGGCAGGCGAGACAATAGCAGCTGACGGCGTCGTTGACGACGGCAAGGGGGAGGTCGAAGAGTCCGTCCTCACGGGCGAGCCCATGCCGGTCCTCAAGTCAAAGGGGTCCCCAGTCGTCGGTGGCTCCAGGCTGGTCTCTGGGTTCCTCAAGGTTTACGTGACTAGGTCGGGCGAGAGGACCTACGTGGCACAGCTCATGACTGCCGTGAGGGACGCCGAGGCGGCGAGGCTCAGAGTCCAGGACCTGGTCGACAGGGTCGCCGCGGCGTTCACGCCGACCATAATTGCCGTCGCGGCTGTAACCTTCCTGGCCTGGCACTTTGCGCTCGGGGCCCCCACGGCCAGGGCGCTCCTGTTCGCCGTGGCCGTGTTGGCCTCCGCATGCCCGTGCGCCCTTGGCCTTGCCACCCCGATGGCCGTCCTCGTGTCGGTTCACAGGCTCGCAAGGCGCGGCGTTGTTGTCAAGGACGGCGAGGCACTTGAGAGGGTCAGGGATGTTAACGTCTTCGTCATAGACAAGACCGGCACCCTGACCGAGGGGAGGCCCAGGGTGGTCAGCTTCACAGAGCTCGAGCCCGGCGCCATGGATCTGGCCTCGAGCGTTGAGGCCTTGAGCTCCCATCCCGTCGCCAGGGCGATAGCTGAGAGGTTCGGGGGCGGGCTGAGCGGCCAGGTGAGGGAGTTTAACGAGTTCCCAGGTGACGGCGTCTCAGGTGTCGTGGGCGACAGGCAGGTGATAGTTGGCAGGCCGGAGTTCATAGCCCAGAACTGCGAGGGCGAGGCCAGGGGCGACGTTGCGGTTTGCGTCGACGGCAGAGTGGCGGGCTGGCTCACGCTTGAGGACCCGGTGAGGCCTGAGGCCAAGGAGCTCGTGGGGTACCTCAAGGGAATTGGAAGGAGGGTCATAATAGCGACGGGCGACAGCGGCCCCTCGGCCGACCTTGTGGCCTCAGGGCTTGGGGTTGAGCTGGTCAAGGGCCTAACCCCCGACGGGAAGGCCGAGCTCGTGAGGAAGCTCAGAGGCGAGGGCCACAGGGTCGCCTTCATAGGTGACGGCGTCAACGACGCCGTAGCCGAGAGGGAGGCCGACGTTGGAATAGCCCTGGCGGGCGGCACCGATATAGCCAAGTACGCGGGCGACGTCATAGTTGGCAGCCTCAGGGGCGTGGAGGACCTGCTGAGGGAGTCGAGGGTGGCTGTGAGAAAGGTCAAGGAGAACCTGGCCTGGGCCTTCGGCTACAACAGCGTCCTGGTGCCGCTGGCGGCCGGCATGCTCTACCCTGCCGTCTACATAAGCCCCCCTTACGCGGCCCTGGCGATGTCGATGAGCAGCGTCATAGTGTCGCTCTGGTCACTTGCCCCGCTGTGAGGGCCTCTCGAATATGAGCGTTGTGTAGGCACCTGGGCCTCAGCCTGACCTTGAGCTCCCCGCTGAAGACCCTCACCCCCAGCTCCTCCACCGGCTCCTCGAGCAGGCTCGCATCCAGGACCCTGAAGCCCCCTCAGGGCGGGGAGGAGGCCAGGTCTATGGCATGCCGCTGCTGAACCCTTCAGTCTGTAACTTTTTCTACGTAACTACTTGTTATTTTTAATCACTTCTAACCCCTTAATGCTGTTAAGCAGGCTGAGGCTGCACGCCTAATCAATTTTATGAGCTTTTATGCTGACGTTAGATCGGAGGGCGCCACAGTGAAGTCGATGAGCAGTTGCGAGGCGGAGGAGGGCGCCCATTGAAACTCCCTATGTCGTGGCTGGGAGCTGTGCTCCCAAACCTAGGCGCGGGGAGGGGAGGAGGAGTGATGAGGCCGAGCGGCTAATAGTCACGAGAGGTGACTATTAGTCACGATGAAGGCCGAACTCTCTGTCTCTCTATTTATGAGCATGCTGGCGGCGACCTCGCCACTAATGGTAGCGAGGAGGCCTGGAGGAGGGTGGCCCTCAGGATGGCTGAGGGCAGCTGCACTTAGCTTTGGCCGCTGTCCTGCGCGGACTTAAGCTTAGGCGCCAGGTCATCAGGCCTCATTGCTATGGGTTTGCCAACTACCTCCAGGCCCTTGACCATCCAGGCCGCCGAGGCCACAAGGCCGACGGCCCACATGGCGGTGGCGTACCAGAGGAACTCGGCGACGGGCATGCCGCTCGTCACGAAGAAGGTTACCAACATGAGGACGTACGGGATAACCCTGATCATGGCTATCCCAGTCGCCCTGAAGCTCGTCGGGAACGTCATGGACTCCAGCACGTTCCTTGAGGCCCAGACGGTCTCCGTGAAGGCCCCGTTTACAAAGAGCAGCGCCAGAAACGGGATGAGCCCAAGCCTCAGGGCCGGGATCGCCACGGCAGACGTTATGAAGCCGCCGGCGTAGCTTGCCAGCGCAAAGGCCTTAGAGCCGAGGCTGCCAACGAAGGCGGCGGCTATAACGCCGCCTATCACCTCGCCCGCGAAGTAGATGAGCAGCATCTCAAGGGCCTCCTGGGGGAACTCCTCAGGCCCCACCTGGAGTGCCAGGAGGCCGAAGGTGAGCACCGACGATATAGCCATGAGCGTCAGGAGTGTTGCCCAGAGCTTGACGCCAGGCGCGTCAAGCCTCACCCTACCCCTCTCCTCGGGCCTCAGGGAGAGCCACGGCCTTGACTCGGGCACGAGGGACCTCGTGAGCACCATGACGGCCAGGGAAAGCCCTATGAGCGCCCCTATGGCGAGCTTCCCGGCTGACGTAGAGAGCCCTCCCTCGGCTAAAGCTATGGCCGAGGCCGCCACTGCCCCTATGTTACCCACGTTGGTTATCAGGACCACCAGCCTCTCCTTTATGTCCTGGGGAGCGCTCTCAACTATGTAGCTGAGAACTATGGGCACCTCTCCACCTATGGCGCTCTGAGCTATGAGAAGCCCCGCCAGCAGCTCATACAGGTTACTTGAGAGGAGTATCAGCGCGGCCCCTATGGCGTAGACGCCCAGCATCGCCATGTAGGTTGACTTCCTTCCCCTGAGGTCGGTGAGCCTCCCAAGGGCCAGGTTTCCTATCAAGGTGCCCATGGGTATCGTTGAGAAGACCAGCGGGAAGGCCCACTGGGGCACGGAGCTGAGGAGGGCTGAGGCGCTTGGGAGTGTCACGAAGACTCCCTCCAAGAACATGTCAAGCGTTGTCGATGCGAGCACCAGCTTCTGGTCCCTGCTTAACAAAGGCCTCACCTCCCCCCTGAAAACATGGAGGCGCTTATAATTTTATTATGGCAATGGCCTCCTGGAGGACCTGCTGGCCTTGAGCCCCTCCAGTATCGCAGAGCTCACGGCCGCCCCTATGTAGTCCTTGCTCAGCTCCCCCCTCGAGGCTGACCTCAGCTGTGACGGGGCCTCGGGGGGCCTCACGTAGACCTTAGCCCCGCGGGGCGAGGGTGAGGCCTCGCAGCCGCACCTGCCGAAGTTCACGTTATAGCCGAGGGCCCTCATAACCTCGGCCTCCGCCTCACTCGCGTGGCCGACGTCTATGCCTAGTGCCTCCCAGTAGTTCACCTGCAATATCACTGCGTCGTGGGGCAGCTCCCTCATGAGCTCCCTCAGGGCCGCCTCTATGGCTGGCGAGTTGCCGTAGTGGCCGTTAACTATGACGACGCTCTTGACCCCAAGCCTCAGGAGTCCCCTGACCACGTCCTCTATCAGGCCCTCAAAGGTTGAGAGCGAGAGCGAAACCGTGCCGGGGGCCAGGGACCACTCTGCTGAGAGGCCGTAGCCTATGGCTGGCATCATGTAGCACTTGAACTCGGATGACGTGAGGTGCTCGCAGGCTGCCTCGGCGACGCCCTCAGCTATCATGAGGTCCGTGCCGAGCGGGCCGCCGCAGTGCTGCTCAACGCTGCCCACCGGTATGATAAAGATTGAGCCTGGGTCCTTGGCCGCCGAGAGGGCCTGCTCGGCGCTCAGCTCCTCGTACCTCAAGCCCGACACCGAGGATCCGGTGTGCCTTGAGGTATAAGGGGTTCAGCTCTCACATAGGCTCACGTGATACGGTTTTCATCGCCTCACCCTTATTTCCCGCGCCCCGCTCGAGGTAGGGCCTGGGGCGCTCAGGGTTACCTGGGGGCCCCACGCCCTGAGTAACCCTCGGGGAGAGCCTGAGGGCCCTTCACCCCCTCACAGGGGACCTCGCCGATGAGCATGTGTGGTATAATCAACCTTGAAACCTATGTGAAGCGCGAAGCAGCTGCAGAAGGCGCCTCGCGCCTTGACTACGCGGGTGGCATCGCTGTAAACTGGGGAGTTAACAAAGGCCGCCACGTATGTTCGGGGCCCCAGGGATCGGAGGTTGGGCCACTGCTCTGACCTCCTCCCCGCCCTAAAGGGCGAGGGCTCCCTTAGGGCGGCTCACTGGTTTGCGGCTTACCGCCCTCACCTTCATCACCTCACAGCTGGTGAGTGCGGCACGCGCCCACCCCGCTCCGCTCGTCCAGCGGCAGGCCGCGGGCCGGGCCTTCAGCCTGTTACCCCTACCCCTCACCGGGGGTTGCCCTCAACCCCTCCCAGCTCCCAGGGACTCGGGGATATGTGGGGCCCCTGTTGGGGCATCCCCTTGCGGGGACACTAATTGTTCTGCGACGCTTTCAAGTGCTCAGGTGTTTTATGCCTTACCACGCCCCTGGAAGGGGCAAGGCCTGCCTTTCGTTTTGTCATTGGCGACGTAAGTGCTAAACGTTTAGAGCACTCTGCAGGCAAAGAATAGCTGGGGCCTGACATGGGCAAGGTTAAGGTCAAGTACCTCGGCTATCTGGCTGACCTGGCTGGGACCTCGGAGGCCGAGGTCGAGGTCAACGGGGAAGCCAAGGTCTCAGAAGTGGCGCCGGTCATTAAGAAGCTGAGGAGGGACGACTACGTCCTCCTTGTGGACGGCAGGGGGGCACAGCCCGACACCCCAGTTAAGCCCGGCAGCATCGTGGTTCTCCTCCCTGAGACGGGCGGCGGCTAAAGGCTGAGCCTGACCTCCCTGTCAGGGACGCGGGCCTGCAGGTAGCACAGCCTCCCTCTCAGGCCCCTCGCGCTGAGCGACCTAGCCACGTAGAGGAGCAGGTCCTCAAGCGTCCCCTCCCTGCCCGTCACCTCCCAGAGGGCGGCCCTCCTCAGGGGCTTCAAGGCCTCGTCGAGGGCCTCGCCTATGGCCTCAAGGTCCTCCCTCGCCTCGCCCTCCCTGTAGCAGTAACAGGCCGTGACCTCAACGTCATGTCCGTGGAGGCCGTAGCCCATGGACTCGAGCCTCATCGCCACGCTTACCCTTAAGCTCGCGCAGAGCGACCACTCCAACGTGACCTCACCGCCCTGTACGCTACCACCGCCATGGCCGCCACGGCCAGCGCCAGTGATCCCCACTCAATTAGGCTCAAGGCCTCTTCCGAATCTCCTGGTGCTGTTTAACCTAAAAGCCTGAGCTCCCCCCTTTAAGCCTGGTGGAGAGCTCTGGCCTGCGTCGACTCGCCCAGCGACTTCATCAGGAGGTACAACATAGACGCCAGGATAGTCGAGTTTGAGGAGAGCGTCGAGACCGTGGAGGACGCCGCCAGGGCATCCGGGGCAAGCCCAAACGACATAGTGAAGACGCTGCTCCTCATAGTTGACGGCAGGCCTATGGCCGTCCTCCTGCCGGGGGACAGGAAGCTTGACTACAGGAAGCTCTCGGAGCTGACGAAGGCCTCAAAGATAAGGATGGCGTCCCCGGACGAGATAGAGGAGTTGACGGGCCTGATGCCAGGCGGCCTCACCCCACTCTCCGAGTGCATAAGGGGGCTAAAGGTGATAGTAGACGCCAGCGTACAGTCAAAGGAGAGGGTCTGGACCGGCGGGGGCTCAATAAACGCCCTGGCCAACGTGTCAGTAAAGGACCTTTTAAGGGCCCTCAAGCCTTTGGTGGCCGACATCTCACAATGATGTCAAGGATCCTACCGCTGTGATGCTAGCGCTCTACGTTAGTAGATCTGTTTGCGGCTGCGGAGGTCTACCGTTGCTACTGTCAGCGCAAGTTGGCATCCCTGGCACTTTCCCTGTCGGGGGCTCAGGCGTGGCAGTGAGCTGCCTTTGACGTCATCTTGAGCAGCTGCTCCGGCGCGTATTATAAAGTGAGCCTTGACGACCGGCGCTGCCTAGTTCTCGGTGGGCATAGCACTCTGCCGCAGGCCTGGCCCTGGGGCTGCCGAGGAGGCTCAGGACAGCGCAGCCTACCTGGACGGCCCTAGGCGCGGCGGCTGGGTCTTCAGGGAAACTTTCCAAACGCAGCGTCGCTCAATCAACCCCTCCTCATCGGCTCTAGGCCGTCAGCCTATGTCGGCTCGCTCATCTCGTAGGGTGTTGCATGGAGCCTTTAAATAGCTGCTGGCTCAGCTTTTAGCAAAGGTTAAATTATGCTCAGCTTACTAAAGCCCTTCTATGTGTATTGCCATTACAGCCTATAATCTTAGACATCCTCCCCGGCCCTGAAGGCGAGGGATCCCCGAGGTCTCAGGAACCTGTACAAATACCTGAGGCCATACAAGATATTCTGGAAAAGGTGCACGACGCCGGAGCTGAGGCCCTCCAAGAGGGAGAAGAAGTAGGGGGGCTGGGGATTAAGCCATTGCTTCTCCTTTTCCTCCCTCCTAGCAGCTGTTGGAGTTCCCGTTCCTCTCCCATGGGGGAACTATTATCTGCTCGTCCTGAACGTAAGTCTTGCCCAGCTTGAGAGAGAGCTCCGCCTTGGCCAGCTCGTAGCCTATGTAGGCCGCGTGCTCAGCGCTGACGTTGAACCTCCTCACGAGGGCCCTGGAGAGGCTCAGCGCGTGTCTCCCCTCAAGGCTTCCAACGGCGGCCCCTCCCCTGTAGAGGGTGACCCTCATTAGGCCCCTGGCGTGGTCAAGTGCTATCCTGACGTACTCACTGGTGCTCACGTCGGGCTCAACGTAGTCCACGAGCTCAGGCCTCGGGCCCTCCTCGGCCTGCGCCGGGGGAGGCGGGAGCTGCTGCTTCAGCACCAGCAGCCTGCTAAACATGCCCCTCTCGCTGGACCTCCTTGCATAGGCCGTTGAGGCCAGCCTGAGGGCCTCCCTGGCCTCGGAGGTCCCGTGGATTGACTTGTATGTTTCCTCAACGACGAGGTAGGCGGAGGCCCTGACCTCAACGGCTATGAGGGAGAGCAGGGCGTGCACGCCGGCGCTGTCGGCCTCCACCTCCTCGGTGACGTTAGCGGCGGAGAATAGCATCGGTGACCTGAGCTCGGCGGAGGCCCTAAGGTACCTGGAGACGCTGGGGGCGAGGCCCAGAGGGGGGACGGCCAGTGAGGGGTCAATGATCAGCTTCGCCCTTGCCGAGAGGGCCTCCTCTATTGCCTTAAGTCCCTCAACGCTGTCGCCCCCAACCACTAGCGCGACGCCAGGGTCAAGCAGGTCAATGACGTCATTGACCTGGTAGTCGGCCACGCTTATGCCGTCGGCCCCAGCTGTCAGGGCCTCCTCGGCGTGCCTCTTGCTGGGCGCCTCAGCTATGACTGGCCTCCCTAGGGCCCTGACGACCTTAACCCTCCTAGCGAGCTCCTCTGGCCCGGTGTCACCTTCAGCTCCAACAAGAATTATGTCAGCCCCCTCCTTCACGTACCTCTTTGCAATCAGGGGGGCGTCGGCTTCGCTGACCTCGGGGCCGACCTCGGAGACAAGAAGCACAGGCGGCCCCCGCTGGGGCACCGGGACGTCGCCCAGCCTGAAGGCCTCGGAGTAGCTTATCCTGGGCTCCACGGAGCCGAGGACCTCGTCTGCGGCCTTAACAGTGTCAAGCCTGGCCCCCTCGCTAACGTACCTAAGCGCTATGGGCAGCTCCCCGAGGTCCCTTGGGCCCTTGAAGGCGGGCCTCCCGATAACCTTTGAGACCTCCAGGACGTCGCCCCTGACAGTCCCAGGCAGTATAACCACGTCGGAGCTAGCGAGCTGAGAGAGCAGGTCCTTTCTGCTGGCCAGTATGGACGCTATTGCACTTGCGCTCAGCAGTGATATGGCTGGCACGGGCAGGGCCACGACCACGAAGTCATCGACCCCGCCCTCCCTCAGCACCTCTCTCACAGCCTGCTCGGCGGGCCTGCTGGTGACTATGCCGAACCTCAAGCGTCGGCCCCATGGCTGGTCACGGTATCCAGGGAGTTAAATAGTTAGGTCGTGCGCGCAGGTCCCAGAGCCCTAGGCAATGTTAATGCTCCCTTAGGAAGGAGCCTCGACGCTTAAGGCCCAAGCTTAAGCTTTTATATTTATTGATAGACTGCTACCACGGTGATCCTTTTGAAGGCAAACCTCATGAGGGCCTTCGGCGTGGACTCCCTGACGGTTGAGGAGGTCGAGGACCCAAGTCCTGGCAGGGGCCAGGTAGTGGTTAGGGTCGTTGAGGCCGGCGTTAACCCTGTTGACTACTTTGTCGTCAGCGGCATGAGGACCGTTGAGCCTATGCCTCACATACCTGGGGCTGAGTTTGCAGGTGTCGTGGAGGAGGTAGGCCCTGACGTAAAGAGCGTCAGACCAGGCGACAGGGTCGTGGTCTACCCGAGGGTCTTCTGTGGCAGGTGTGACATGTGCGTCAGCGGCAGCGAGCACCTCTGTAGGGTCGGCGGCATCGTTGGGGCTGTGACTAACGGCGGCTTCGCTGAGAAGGCGCTAGTAAGCGAGTCCAACGTTTTTAAGATACCTGACAGCGTGTCGTGGGACATCGCTGCCTCCCTCCCGGTGGCGGCGCTCACCTCATACCACGCCCTCAGGGAGGCGGGCGTCTCGCCGGGTGACGTGGTTGTAATAGTTGGGGCCTCGGGCAACACGGGCCAGTTTGCGCTCCAGCTCGCAAAGATGATGGGAGCCAGGGTGTTAGCGGTGAGCAGCAAGAAGTGGCCACTTGAGCTGGGGGCCGACGAGGTGGCGCCAGTAGAGCAGAGCTACGAGGTCCTGAGGAAGATGACGGGCGGCAGGCTGGCTGATGTCGTGGTAGACGCCGTGGGGACCCCCACGCTGCCGACAAGCTTGAAGCTACTCGACAGCAGGGGGAGGCTCATAATATTTGGGGCCCTGAGGGGCAGCTCCCTCTCGCTCTCGGCCACGGACCTCTACAGCAGGGAGCTCAGGATAGTGGGCACCACGGGCGGCACCAGGGGCGAGTTTATGAGGCTCATAGACATGGCCTCCCGAGGCCTGCTCAAGGTGAAGGTCTGGAGGAGGCATCGGCTCACGGAGGCCAGGGAGGCGTTAAAGCTTCTGTTCTCAAGGGAAAGGGACGGCAGAGTGATGCTGGTGGCAGGAAGTTGAGCGAGAACGTCATAGCGGTTGCCTCGAGGCCTGTGCTCTCAATAGGGGCTGACAGCAGCGTTAAGGAGGCCGCTGAGTTCATGGCCTCGAGGAACGTGAGGAGGCTACTCGTAACAGAGGGCGGCAGGGCTGTAGGCGTCTTTAGCGCCTTCCACCTCATAAGGGCCCTCGCGACCGGGACCGACCCCTCAGCAAAGAGCGTCTCAGAGGCAGGCCTTGAGGTCCCAGTCTACGTCGAGCCCACGACGCCAGTGATAGAGGCCGCGAGGATCATGGCCTCCAGGGACGTGACCTCTGTTTTAGTGGGCAGCGAGGACAACCCGCTCGGGATACTTACAACGCATGACGTGGTCTTCTCCCTCCCCTCGCTTAGGTTCGGCCGCGAGGACCTCCACGGCGCCCTAGTCCAGGGCTACCCGACGCTTGACCCTGAGGCAACGCTTCTTGAGGCAGCATCCGTCATAAGCTCAAGGGGAGTGAGCGGGGTCCTGATAATGGATGGCGACGACTTCATAGGGGCCCTGACGGTCAGGGAGGTTCTTCAGGCCTACGCCTCAGGAGGGAGCCAGGCCCTCTCCTCAAGGGTCGCCGACTTCCCCATGCCCCCGCTCGCTCACACAGACGAGGGGGCCAGCGTTGGGGAGGTAGCTGAGGCCATGGAGTCAGTGGGCTCAGACATGGCGGTGGTGTTCTGCGGCAGGCGCGCCTGCGGCGCAGTCGACGATATAACTTTGACCAGATGGCTGGCCTCAAGGCTTTGAGCCTCGTTGCCGTGACAAAATGAGCGACAGGCCTCACCCCTCAGGGCGGGGAGGGGGTCAGATACATGGTTCCCAGGCAGCCGTAGAGGGGCTGTCGGCCTGCACCGCTGAGCTAAGCCTTAAGTTACGCTCCCCCTAGCCTTCCTAGGGTCAGCTTTGGTTGAGCTGAGGCCGCCGAGGGGCTTCAGGGACGTGCCACCGGAGCTTGCAATTCTCAGGAAGGACCTCATATCAAGGCTTGAGGCAGTCTACAGGAGGTATGGCTTCGACCCCCTTGAGACGCCCGCCGTTGAGCACTGGGAGGTCCTGGCAGGGAAATACGGCGAGGAGGCCGAGGGGAGGCTGATATGGAGGTTCAAGGACCCTTGGAGCGACAGGGAGTACGCCCTAAGGTACGACCTGACGGTTCCCCTTGCAAGGTTTGTGGCCTCCCACCCTGAGATGCCGATGCCCTTCAAGAGGTACCAGATAGCCCCCGTGTGGCGCCACGACGAGCCCCAGAAGGGCAGGTACAGGGAGTTCTACCAAGCCGACGCCGACATAGTGGGTAGCCCGTACCCTGAGGCCGACGCTGAGGTCATAAACCTCCTCATGGATGCCCTTGAGGCCCTAGGCATAAGCTCAGGCTACAGGGTCCTAATAAATGACAGGAGGATACTGGCGGGCATATTTGAGGTCGAGCTCTCGCTGAGCAACCCCCTGGCGGTCTACAGGGCAATAGACAGGCTTGACAAGGTCGGCGAGCAGGGGGTCAGGGCTGAGCTCGAGGGCCTCCTGGGCCCCTCGGCGGCCTCAAAGGTTATGGAGCTCATATCGCTGAGGGGTGACGTGGCCGATATAGCTGACAGGCTGCTGAGGGAGCACGGCTCAAACAAGGCCGTCGCTGAGGGCGCAGGGCACCTGAAGGAGGTCGCGGGCCTCGTGAAGAGGCCCTCGGTCCTGGCCTTCGACATGTCCCTGGTGAGGGGCCTCGACTACTACACAGGCCCCATACTGGAGGTGGTGCTTGACAGGCCTAAGATCGGGAGCGTCGCTGGGGGCGGAAGATACGACAACCTGATAGCCCTGTTTGCCAAGAGGCCAGTGCCCGCAACTGGGGTGAGCATAGGCATTGACAGGCTCATAGACGCAGGCATTGAGGTAGGCCTCTTCAGCGCCTCGAGGAGGACCTACACGCAGGTCGTGGTGGTTAACGTAAGGCCTGAGAGCTACAGGTACGCATGGAAGGTGGCAGACAGCCTCAGGTCATGGGGCTTCAGCGTGAGGGTTGACCTGAACAGGTCAGGCCAGGACGAGCAGAGGAGGAAGGCCTCAAGGCTTGAGGTACCGCTCCTCGCCTTCATAGGCCCGCAGGAGGAGGCCTCAGGAACAGTGACCCTGTTCTCGCCCTCTAGGGGCGAGAGGGTCACGGTGAAGCTGGAGGAGGCAAGGGAGGCCGTGGAGAGGCTGCTGTAATGAGCCTGACACCTCTTGAAGAGGCCGGCCCCCAGCACGGGTCCAAGGCCTACAGGCTCCGCCTTCTCGCGTCGGCGGGCCTCAGGGTGCCGAGGGGCGTAGTAATGTCATCCTTGGACCTCGTCGCTGCAGGTGAGAGGGAGATAGCCAGGGCCTGCGAGCTCGCTGGCTGCAGCTTCCCTGTGGCCGTGAGGCTCAGCCCGCCCCTCAGCGCGGGCCTCAGGGTTGAGTACGCCCTCTCAGCCCTAGGCCTCAGGGTGGCCGGCTCGCCAAGTGAGGCCAGGGCGGAGGGCCTCAGGCTCCTGGCCGAGGCCTCAAGGCTTCTCGGCGGGGCGGGCCCCGCAGGCCTGATACTGCAGGCCCTGGTCATCCCAAAGGCAGCCGGCGCCGCCTACACGGCGAGCCCAATAACGTGGGCTAAGAAGGTCATAGTCGAGGCGGTCCCAGGTCTTGCCGACGTCTTCATGAGCGTCGGCTCCCCCAACGACTCCTTTGTCTTCAGCCCCTTGCTTCAGCTGCTTGAGAGAAGAGTCATGAAGAAGGACCTCGTCAGGGTCTACTCCTCTGGCCGCATAGACTCAGCCCCAGCCTCGGACCCGTGGGCCCAGTCCATCAGCGACGACGAGGCCGCTGAGGTGGCTAGGGAGGCCCTCAGGGCCTCAGAGGCCATAGGCGACGACGTGGAGCTTGAGTGGGCCTACCAGGGCGGCGTCTGGGCCCTCGGCGCCAGGCCCCTCCTCAGAAGTCAACTCTGACGTAGCTCTCCTCGTTAGGCGTGTACTCGCCCTTGGAGTCAAGGGTGCTGAAGACTTCAGCTATCTCGGACGGAGGGCCATTCACGAAGAGTATGCCTACGTTGCTATCCTCCATAATGTTGCCTAGGTAGAGGTAGGCCGCCGTGGTCATGGTGCCCTTCCTCGAGTAGTAGACGAGGACGACGTTCCCCTTAGCTCCCTCGGCCCACTCAAGCAGGTGGCCTATTTCATAGCTGGCCTCGGCGGCCAGGAGGGTGTGCCTGGGCGGCAGCACTACTATCAGGGCCGTGGCCCTCCTCAGCCTGGCCTCCACCTTAGGCATCTCAGAGCCCAGTTTAACCTCCCTCGGCGACCAGCCCTCTACGGCCTTCACTACCTCGGCCTTCTCCCTCTCCGCCTGCTCGACGCTGGGCCTCTGAAGCGAGCGGGCTCTGCCCTCTATCTCTTTATGTATCTCCTCAGCGCCAACTACTTCGAAGCCACCGTAATAGCTCACGCTACCGTTGTCCCTAGGCAATAATCTTCATCAATCCTCATATTTAATCGTTGCGCCTAAGGACCTCCACCTTGCCCACAGGGCCCTGGGAACCCCTGCGGTAAGAGGTGGAGGTCCCTACGCTCGATCATGAACACACGTAAAATGACTGAGGTAAGGGCGTGGGGGCAAACGGCTCGGACCTAATGGCAGCTGTCCTGGCAACTTAACCCACCCTTCTCGATCCTCCAGTAGCCTCCTGAAGGCCGTCAATGAGCTCCTCCTGCGCCTCCCCGTTCCGTAGAGCTTGCCAGCAAAGGAGCTAACGACCTCTAGCAGGTTCTCCGCCAGCTCCTGGCGGTCCTCTGACCCATCGCCTAATACGACCTCTACCCTGACGTCATGCTTGTCAAAGAGGTGCTCGAGGTCGAACCTTGCCAGCCTGTCCTGTAAGTTACAGCGACAATGTCCACTTGCCCGCTCATGACGTGGTCAAACGGCTTCCCAGCTACCTTCTATTTCAAGAGGAGGGTCTTGCTCAGAAAAGTGTTTTGCGCGCTAAAGCGTTGGCCATGCCGTTCATGGGACAGTGCCTGCAGGGCAGTAGCGCAGTAAGGACTTTAAGTGTAGATCTTCACGTACTTGCCCACGTAGGGCCTGTCCCTCTCGGCGTTTATGTACTGCTTGAGGGCTCTCCTTATGACCTCGGACTTAGGTATGCCTCTCTTCCTGCTGTACTCCTCAAGGAGCTCAAGCAGGTCATCCTCGAGCTTGAAGCTTAACACCCTCATCCTGGACACCTCACCTGGCACCCTTTGGCAGGGCTCCGGTACTACTTCGGTACTACTAGAGGCTTTATTGAAAGCGGAGCCAGACTACAAGAGTCCACTTGCAATAGGAATCTATAGAGCATAAGAGTATATTAGGCCTCCTGCAGTACTACTCTTACAACGGAGAGACAGAGGGGGAGGGGAGTGCCAACTGTACACCTCTCGCTGAGCGACGCCATGTACAAGCAGCTGAAGGAGAAGAGCGACGAGATAGGGATCCAGATAACTGACCTGATAAAGCTATACATAAAGATGGGCCTCCAGGGCGGCCTAGCCTCAAGGCAGGAGGGGAGCGCCGACGTCCTAATGGCTAACCTCTCAAACAGGCTTGACAAGGTCGAGAGGGACCTGAAGCTCAAGGTCACAATGATGGAGGGCAGGTACAGGCAGCTGGAGGAGGCCCTGGACTACATACTCCAGAGGCTCGACACCCTCGAGGACCTTGTGGGCGAGGTCAAGGCTAAGAAGGCTCTCGACGTGGAGCAGGAGAGCGTCAACACTTGAGTGGCTTGCAGCCCTGCCTTATCAGCCTTCCTATACCCTCCCTCCTGATGTCCTCAAGTGTCATGGGCCTCGGGCTTGTGGCGCCCCTCATTTCAAACAGGTCATACTCAAGGTCGAGCTCGGTGTAAATGCACCTAGAGTTGAGTGACTGCCTGGCCTGCGATATGCCCATAGTGCCGTCAACTGCCTGGGCCAGGGGGCTCCTTAAGTAGACAACCTCTGTGTCAAGCACATAGGTCGAGGCCAGAGCCATGGAGAGCCTGACAGACCTGCTGCCCTCCCTCATCTTCACGGGCCCCTGCCTCCCCCTGAAGGCAAGCAGCGGCATCAGTGAGGCCTCGGTCTCAATGGCCTTGGTCGCCCTCTCAAGGACCTCAGCCTCAGCCTCGTTTATGCCGTAGACCCCAACCAGCCCTCCTCTGCTGGCGACGTCAGAGATATATGACAGCACGAGCTCTGTCGGCAGCTCCCCGTCGGCGCCGGGGCCATGAACCGCCAGGAGGCTGTCCACCTTAGCCGAGCGCAGCCCCGTTAGAGACACGGAGTCAGCCAGGGGGCTCCAGAGGCTGTCCTCGCAGCCCAAGGCAAGAACGTCGCCGCCGACGTCAACGCCGAGGACGAGCTCGACCCCCAGCTGGTCCCTTGAGGCCTCCAGGGCCCTCCTCACGCCCTCGCTGCCCTTGCTCAGGTCAACGAAGAGGACCTTCTCGTTGAGGAGCTCTGCAGCCCTGACGACCTGAGGCTTCACCTCCCTGCCGAACCTGAGCGCGTAGGAGCCCTTGTCCACGAGGGCGGCGGAGTCGCCGATAACGTCAATGTCAACCATGGCCTCAAGCGGTATGGGGCCTGGGTAAGGGTCTATGCTGTACCTCTCCCAGACCACCGAGCCCAGGAGGGGCCTCCCGCCCAGCCTCCTCACCTTCTCGTACAGGTACAGCGCCCCAGCGACGTCGCCGCCGCCACCTATGCCGAGGACCAGCACCTTCCTCCCTGAGACGGCCTCCTCAAGGCTCCTGAACTTCAAAGGGGCCCCTTGGGTCTGCGAGGGGGGCAAAGTTAAAAGGGGATAGCCTTGGGCTACGATATGGATTCTCCATGTAACAGGAATCCATATCATACCGCCTGCAGGGTCGCCCCGTCAAAGAGCACCGTCGCGCCCGTGAGGTACTCTGGGGAGAAGGCAAGCCATGCTATGACCTCCCTCAGCTCCTCCGGCCTGCCGAGCCTCCTGAGGGGTGACATGGAGGCCACCTTAGTCCAGTAGTCGTTGGCGCTGAGCCCCTCCCTGGCCGCCAGGGCACCTATGAGCCTCTCCGCCCCCGGCGTCCTGAAGCTGCCGAGCTCAAGGACCAGCACCCTGAGCCTGTCGGGGTACTTCCTCGAGAAGAGCTTCGCCATGGCCGGGAGGTCTGCCCTTACAACGTCGCTCAGCCCTGTTGGCCACATGGGGGAGCGGGATGAGAAGCTAGATATGAGTATAACTGTAGCCTTTTTGCCGTTGACCCTGGCGAGCCTGCCCATGAACCTGGCGGGGAAGGTTATGTACATTCTCTGGGCCTGCTCCCAGTCGTCCCAGGAGGCGTCGGCGGGCTCGCAGGGCTCACAGGGAGGGTTGCCGTAGCTCAGGACTGCGACGTCTATGTCACCCAGCTTCCCCCTGGCTTCGTCCACTATTGACTCCGAGCCCCTCTGGGAGATGTCTGCATGGTAAGCGAGGGCCCTGACCCCGTACCTAGCTGAGATGTCCCTTGCCACCTCCTCGAGCCTCTCCCTCCCCCTGGCGATGAGCAGCAGGTCGCAGCCCCTTGACGCCAGCGCGTGGGCTGCCTCAAGGCCTACGCCGCTGCTGGCGCCCGTCACGACGGCTGAGCATATCAAGGGCGCTCACATTAACTCCAGGAGGGGCTGAGGATTTGAGCTTAAGCCGCCAGCAATACATTAGCTATTAAAGCTTCTGGGCGCCTTGGCCGCGGGGCCGGGCGCTTGGCCGAGACAGTATTAGAGCTTAGGGACGTGGTGAAGAGGTTCGGCAGCAGGGAGGCGTTGAGGGGGGTCAGCCTGAGGCTTGGCGGCGGCGAGTTCATGGGCCTCGTGGGCCCCAACGGCGCAGGCAAGACAACGCTGATCAGGGTCTCCCTCGGCCTCCTGAGGAGGGACTCCGGCGAGGTCAGGCTCCTCGGCGGGGACCCCTTCATTGACCCCACGGCGAGGGAGGGCGTGGGCGTGATATTTGAGAGGCCTTCCCTGCCGCCCACTATGCCCGTGGCTGAGCTCCTTGAGAGGGTCGCAAGGATATACGGGGCCTCAAGGGACGACGTAAAGGAGGCCGTGGAGCTGGCGGGCCTTAAGGGGTACGAGGCAAGGCCCTTCGGGCAGCTCTCGGCGGGGCTGAGGCAGAGGGCTGCTATAGCCCACGCGCTCCTCTCAGACCCCAAGTTCATAGTTGCAGACGAGCCCACGAGCAACCTTGACCCGGTTGAGAGGGTTGCCGTGCTCCAGCTGCTCTCGCGCCTCAAGAAGGAGAGGGGGGTTACCATACTGCTCTCGAGCCACGTGCTCTCAGAGGTCCTCAAGGTCGTTGACAGGATAGCCGTAATCAAGTCAGGCAAGGTGGTAGCTGAGGGAGCGCCTGACGAGGTCGTGGGCTCGCTCAAGATAGCCAGGATAAGGGCCCCTGACCCAGCCTCCCTAGCTAAGGCGCTCGCTGGGAGGGGGCTAAGCGCGGAGCCTGGGCTTCATGACGTGACAGTTAAGCTGAGGGGCCAGGAGGACGAGAGGCTCATGCTGCTTGTCCTCGCTGACGCCGTGGCCTCAGGCCTCAGGTATTACGGCATAGACCTGGTGGAGCCCGGCCTGGAGGAGCTGCTGAAGGAGGTGTGAGCCTTGTCCATCAGGAGGAGCCTTGAGCTGCTCTACCTTGACCTCTGGGACGCCCTCAGGCCGCCGGCCTTTGACATAATGCTCCTGGTGGTCGCGGCCCTCGGGGGAGCCCTCTCTGTGCTTCAGCCCATCACGAGCCCCGTCGAGGCCCTCAGCCCAGAGTTCACCTTCAGCTCGGTCCAGCTGGCGCTCTTCGTCACGGCAATTTACATAGCCATCAGGGTCTCCTCTGACTTCGTTAACATAATCCAGGGCGGCATAATGCAGGTATACATGAGTTACCCGCTCTCAAGGGGCTCCGTGGCCTCAGTGCTTTACGTGACCAGGTCCCTGCTGCCCGCCGTGATACTCCTCGGCGTCCCGGCGGCCGTAACTGCAATAGTTCTTTACCCGGTTGTCCTGAAGGGCCCGGCCGAGTACCTAGCCATGTGGCTTTCCTACCTGCTTCAGAGTCAGCTCTACGGGATCATATTCCTGGTGCTGGCTAGCAGGTTCAGGTCCACAGGGACAGCAATAGTGGCCAGCATCTCTTTCTACTTCGGCTACGTCGCCCTCTCAGGCGTGCTCTACCTCATAGGGTTCCTTGACAACATACAGTCGCTCAAAGACGCGTCAAACGCCATGGGCTTCTACTACGTGGCCTACTACGGCCTCACTGGCCAGAGCTTCCCGGCCTGGGAGTACCTTGTAGTTCCGCTGCTCTACGTTGTCTTATTAGTCCTCTACTTCTACTACTTCGAGAGGAGGTTCGAGCCGACTTGAGGTGGCTGAGGTCAGCCGTGGCGAGGGCCCTGCTCTTCATAGCTGTGGCGCTCATAATATCGAGCGTCGTGGCCACCTACTATGGCGCTCAGCTGAGCACCTCATACAGCACTTCAGTGCAATCGTCAAAGGTCGGCGCAGTGGCTATAGTGGTGCTGCCCAGCTCGCAGGGAATAGCCAAGGTCAACGTTACTGGGGCCTCCCAGGTGCTCTACCTGAGCCTTGGCGTCAACCCGCTTAGTCTCCTTGAGGAGCTCCACGGCGTCGGCATCTCCATAGTCAACCTCTCGACCCACGAGGACTTCAGGGCGGGCGTGCTGATAGAGGTGGCAGGCATGGCTGGCAACCCTATATTCGTTGAGCAGGCCTTCCAGGGCGTCGTAAAGTACTCCAAGCCGGTCAACGGGCTTTACACTATAAGCAGCCCTGTTAACAGCAACAGCAGCCTAGTCGTGGTTGCAATTCCGAGCGACAACAGCTCTGTCGTTAACGTTGGCGTGAGCTACAGGGTCACGGGCTACGGGAGGCTCTCAACACTTGGGGCCCTCGCGGCCGCGGCAGTCCTGGCAGTAATCTCCGTGGCCTATGACTGGCTGAGCGGGAGGGCCTAAGCACTTATATTTCCTTAAGGCTACTGACCGCTAAGGCGATGTAGATGTCGCAGGGGCAGCAGGAGGTCGAGGTGCTCATAGGTAAGAAGCCGGCAGTAAACTACGTGCTTGCTATAATTGAGGCCTTCAACTCCTCGCCCAACGCCCTAGTCAAGGTAAAGGCGAGGGGGAAGGCAATATGCAAGGCAGTTGACGTAATAGGGGCGGTCAGGGGCAGGTACTTCAAGAACCTCTACGTTAAGTCGTTCAGCGCGGACTACGAGGAGGTTACGATGCAGGACGGCAGCAAGGTGAAGCTCCCAGCGGTTGAAATAGCGGTGGCGCTCACTCCTCAGCCTTCAGGCCAAACCTCCTGAGGAGCGACCTGTCCCTCTTAAGCCTCTTCACTACTGTCTTCACCGACCTGTAGTAGGCCAGCAGTTCCTTCACGTCGTTAACTGTGGCCCCGCTCCCTATGGCTATCCTCCTCATCCTGCCTCTGTCTATCATGTCAGGGTTATCAAGCTCCTCGTAGGTCATGCTCTCTATTATATGGAGCCACCTCTTAATCTTCTCCTCTCCCAGCTTAGCCTGCTCGTCCCCTATCTTGACGGGGAGCGTGGAGGTGGGCAGCATCTCAAGGACCCTGCTGAGGGGGCCAAGCCTCCTTATAGACTTGAGCTGGGCGTATATGGTCCTCATGTTGACCCTGCCCTTCTCTATGTCCTCCTCAACGACCTTAACCGCCCTCTCCTCGGCCTCAGCCTCCCTCACCCTCTCCAGCAGGGACTCTACGTCGCCGAGGCCGAGGACCCTCGCCACAAACCTGCGGGGGTCGAAGGGCTCGAGCTCCTCCACCTTCTCCCCTGTGCCTATGAACTTGACCCTGGCGCCCGTGGCGGCAACCGCTGAGAGGACGCCGCCTCCCCTCGCGGTGCCGTCAAGCTTTGTGACTATGATGCTCCCTATGGGCGTTGCCTCGTGGAACCTCCTCGCCAAATCGTAGGCCTTCTGGCCTATGGCGGCGTCTATTACGAGGGCCACCTCGTCAGGCCTCACGGCGTCAGCTATCCTCCTCATCTCATCAAGGAGCGCCTGCTCGTCGCCGTAGCCGTGCCTCCCGGCGGTGTCGACGATTATGACCTGGGCCCCCCTCGAGGCCAGCTCCTTGAGGCCCCTGGCGGCTATCTCCTCGGCCCTGCCTGACTGCTCGCCGTAGAAGAGGGCCCCGGAGAGCTGGGCCAGGGTCCTGAGCTGCTCAAGGGCCCCTGGCCTGTAGGTGTCAGTGCTGACTAGGCCCACCCTGTAGCCCCTGGCGCTGTAGAACCTGGCTAGCTTCCCGGCCGTCGTTGTCTTGCCGGAGCCCTGGACGCCCACCAGCAGGATGACCCACGGCAGCTTCCTCGGCTCAGCGCCTGGCTGCTCCTCGCCCCCGAAGAGGCTCACAAGCTGGTCATAGACTACCTTGAGGAACCAGTCCCTCCTGCTGACCCCAGCTGGAGGCTCCTGCTGGAGGGCCGCCTGCCTTATGGAGTCACTAAGCTTCTTGACCAGGGCAACGTTGACGTCAGCCCTTATCAGCTCCCTCTGCAGGTCCCTTATGAACTCCTCGACTGAGTCCTTGTAGCTCGGCCCGCCGCCCAGGAACTTCCTCACTGCCTCCTTAAGGCCCTCCAGCACCAAAACCTTTCCCAGCACACCTCTAGCGTTGAGGCTAATATACTGTGAGCTGCTAAAAGGGGCGGTGCCAGCCGTGAGCTTTGAGGTCAGGGCAGTAACACTTCACCTTGGAGTCACGGCCTCGGAGGCCGACGAGCTTTCAGAGGCCCTCGAGGGCGCGGTGAGCTCCCTACTGGAGGCCGTCGACTCAGCTGCATCAGAGGTCGGCAGGAGGCCGACGTACGTCAGGGTAGCCCTTCCCAGCCCAGGGGGCGCTGAGCTCAGGGGCCTCGCGAAGGCCCTCGAGGGGCTGGCCTCCCAGGCGGCTATAAGCGTCGGGCAGCTGGAGCTGAGCGTCAGCCCAGAGGACCTTAAGGCGCTGGCCTCCGCCGGCCTCTACGCCTCCCTCATGCTGAGGGAGCCGAGCTGGCAGCAGGCGAGGGCGGCGGCCTCCCTCATAGCGTCTGTGGCATCAGAGGACCCCTCCCTTGCTACCAGGGTTGCTGTCAACGTCTCTGGGGAGGACCACTTCATAACACCATACTACCCTCTGGCCTCAGCGATCCCTGGGAGGCGCCTGGTCACGGCCGCCCTGACCTACCCCTCGTTCCTTGCAGCGGCCTACAGGTCAGGGGGGCTCAGCGGCCTCACGAAGGCAATAGCTGAGGCCCACGGGGTCGCGGAGGCCCTTGCAAAGGCCGTGGCCTCAGGGGTCAATGCTGAGTACGCCGGGGTCGACCTCAGCGTCTCACCCTGGATGGAGGACTCATCGCTGGGGCTCGTCGAGGAGGTCTCAGGCGTCAGGATGCCGAGGCCTGGCTTTGTGGTGGGCGTCAGGCTGGTCAACGAGGCCGTAGAGGCCGCCTCGTCAGGCCTTAGGGCTGTCGGCTTCAACGAGGTCATGCTCCCCGTGGGCGAGGACTCAAAGCTCAAGGCTAGGGTAAGCGAGGGCGACGTCAACGCCAGGTACCTTGCCATGCTCACTGGGGCCTGCGTGGCCGGCCTAGACATGGTTGCCGTGCCTGCCGACACGCAGGGGGTGGCAGGGCTCATACTTGACGTGGCCTCCTACTCAAGGGCCAAGGGGAGGACGCTGGGGGTGAGGGTCATACCTGTGGAAGGCGCGGAGCCTGGGGACAAGGTAGACCTTGACCGCTTCGGCGAGGCCCCAATAATTGCCATCTAGCCGCTGTAGGTGAACTGGCAGCTCGCCTGGTAGCCCGAGGCCGTGAACACGGTGACCCTGTAGGGCTCATATGGGTTAAGGGCCATAACGTACATGACTATGGGCGCGTAGTGCCTGGGCGGCACGTATAATTGGGTCGTGTTGGAGGCGTCCTCAAAGCCGGAGATGTCGTACAGGTATGCGCCTGAGATCTCGACTCCCGAGGTGCCGTTGTTGTAGGCCAACGCGTAGACCTCAAGCAGTCCCTGGGGAGTGCTAACAGCGCCGCAGGACAGCAGCGAGACCCTCTGCTGTTCTATTGATATACCTGGCGACCCCACCCGTGATGATATTATAGGGGCCAGCCTGGCAAGCATGGCGGCCACGAGTATGGCCGCCATAAATATAGCTATCGCTGTTAAGTTCTCCCTCAGTGGAAGCCCTGGGAGCCTCGGCCTCCTCAAGCTGGGGACCGGTAATACCCTGCGGGCTGGGAAGTATTACAGGGGCCAGGCCTAGGCCTTAATCAAGTTCCCATATACCTGAGCGTACCCTTATGTATATGGG
>Ga0326758_100115_pt1 | contig 25952 bp, 31 predicted proteins | sample GCRJH_S_FD_207221 | JGI IMG/M metagenome (GOLD analysis project Ga0326758, IMG submission 207221) | Hot spring sediment microbial communities from Geyser Creek Basin, Yellowstone National Park, WY, United States - GCR.JH_S | ecosystem: Environmental > Aquatic > Thermal springs > Near-boiling... | reverse complement strand
ATGCAGGCCTCTCAAGCCTGTGGCCCGGGTTCAAATCCCGGCCGGAGCACTGTGGGGGCATATCCCCCACTCCCCCTACTGTTATGTAAGTTTCTATTATCTTATCTTAGGGGCCGATGTAATGATGCCTTTGCTTACCACCATCAACCTTCTCTATTAAGTAAACATAATACTTACCTTTAATCTCTTTTACATAGAATTTAGAATTGACGTAAAAGGAAGGCATTTTAAGAATGTTAAGTAACGCGGGTTTAAATACTCATCCTAATAGAACGATCAGCGTGGAGTTGAAAGAAGACGGTAAAAAGTCCACACTTTTGCAAAAAAACTGAATATATGATACTTATCAGCTCTGTCTAAATTCAAGAGCTGCTGCATACAGCTGCTAAGGAAATTTAGTCTGCAGTAAAAACGATTAGCTTAGGAGTTTCTCTATTTCAGTCAGCCTAGGCATGATTTCTTCTTTATGTACTCCAGTAGGGATAGAGGCTATGCCGTTTTTGAAGTTCCTTTCAGCTAATGGGTACATTGCTAAGTACCCTTTCATTTCTATTAGCAATTGCTTAGCCTCTGGTGGAGTACTGTCCATGTTTACTAACTCATCAATATATTGGAATAACTTCTTTGCTAAAGGCTTAGTAACCGGATAAGCATTATTTATTAAATTATCTGAAGTAAAGATTAGCTCATTAAGGAATTTCTCAAACTCCTTAAACTTCTGCTTAAATTCATCTTTTAACTCTTCTTTACGCTTTTCCTCTTTAGGTTCTTCCTTTACCGTTACATGTATTTGAGGCTGAAATATTACCATATTATTGTTTTGTAAAACTCCTTCTTCTGGTTTGATTAAGCCCTTATATATTGCACAACTTTCGATTAGAGAAATTATACCAGGCCTAATTATCATTTCTAATAATCTTCTATCATGTCCTACAATTATGTCCCAGGCTAACTTAGTATCTTGATCTACTCTAATCTCGATTTTTGCATCTTTGCGTTTAGAAGCTCTATATGACATTTTTATCCTCTGTAAAAGTTTCTGAATATCAATATAATCCATGTCATACAATTGTGAGACATTAGGATTATTAGACTGTGAGACAAGAGAATTTGTATGAGACTCATTTGACGCATCTAAAGTGTCTCTAAGACTCAGACTAGTATTAGTAAAAGTCTCTTTAGAATGAGTTTGTATGACAGACGTCTGTATGACAAAGTTATTATTAGTAGTTTTTTCAGTATAGTCTTTTGATACTGAGTTAGCGTTAGTTTTAGCATTATTTTGAGTCATTCACTTTTTACCTCCAATTTAGATAAATTTACAATTAGTTCAACTATTTTCTTACCTTTTTCAGTGAGGAAGATTAGGCGCTCTTACCGTCAGTTAGTTCATAAATTAGGCCGTTACTCCTCAGCCTGAATAAGATTTCATTCAGCCTTTTGCCGTTTGCATTGGCCTCTTTCTCTAACCTATGCTTAGTTACTCCTTCTTCAAATCTTGATATTATAAAGAATATAACAGGATATGACCATCCTGGAGATGACAATAACGGATTTAGTCCATTAGTGTATAATGGCATAATTTATGTTCCTTCGCATATTAATAGAACAGTAGCTGCTTTCAATCTATCCACTGGAAAATTAATATATGGGTCTCACCAAAACTTTATCATGCGTCGCTAGCTGATCAGCCAGTATACTATGATGGTTTTATAATAGTTCCAGACTATAGCACTTTCGCGTAACTTTTAAATACTTCTAGTTACTGTGGAGAGGTATTTAACACCTAGTGAGGTTGCTTGGCATGAGTAGGTGTTATTAAGTAAGGGAGGGGAAGGCTGTTGAGGTTAACGGTAGGTGGAGAATACCCTACAGCTAAATTGAAAGATTATTGTTCGGCGGTGGAAGGGTTAAACAAGTGACAATTTATGCAAGGGTTTCACCAACACAAAAGGACAACCTAGAGAGGCAGTTGGACGCATTGAGGGATTAGGTTAAGAAAACTTTCGGAGAAGTGGGTGTGGTAGAAATAAAGGATATAAGCTCCGGGTTGAAAGAGGACAGAGAAGGGTTAAAGAAACTCTTAGCCAAGAGGAGGCAAATTGACGTAGTAGTAGCTTATAAGGGCAGGCTAACGCGTTTCGGCTTCGAAGTGAAGTTATTCAAAGCTTACGGAGCAAACGTAGTCGTAGCTTTCCAAGATGATAAGGATTACGCGCAAGAGTTGATGGAGGACTTTGTTGAAATCGTTCGCCCCTACGGCCAAGAGTATGAGAAGGTGGTAAAATGTGTTGAAGACCTTAAAAAGGACTGTTAGGGTGGAGAGCAACTTCTTGAACGAGTGGAAGTACCGCGTTCTCAGAGAGGTTGAGGAATACCAGAGGAAAATTGTTAATGAAATGATTGGGGTAATCCTATCAGAGGGCTTACCAACTACCAAGAAGAGGTTGCATGAGAGATTTTACAGTGACTATAAGGAGAAGTACCCCTTCCTACCTTCAAGGGTTATTGAAGGTGCTTATATCGTTGCTGGAAGGATCGTTAAGAGTTTCAGAGAGAGGAGGAAGAAAGGATTAACGAGGAAGGATAAGCCGGAGTATAAGAAGGTGTTAATCACTATACCGAACATGGTTAATTGGAGGTTAAACAAGGTCTCTGTAAGCGTTTTAACCCACAAGGGTTGGGTTGATATACCCCTCAAGTTCACTAAACAGTTCATCCATTATTTATATGAAGGTTGGAGGGTTTCGCAAGAGCTCAAGCTGAGGTTAATAGGTAGGAAAGTCCTAGTTTGGTTAACTTTTGAGAAGGAGGTTGAGGTTGAGTCTAAGGAGGGTAATTATATTTCTATTGACGTTAATGAGAATAACGTCACTTTAGCAATTTTTGAAAATTTTAAACTCAAGGAGTTGAGGAGATATGAGACTGGACTAGGTAGGATTGTCATGAACTATTCCCTGAGGAGGGAGGAGATTACTATGGGGCATTCAACTAAGGACGAACTGGTTAAGAAGAAGTTGGAGAGGCTGAGGGAAAGGGAGAGGAAAATTGACGTTTTGAGGAAGACTGTTAAGAGAATCGTGGAGTTAGCTAGGGATTTAAAGGCTAAAGTCGTGGTAGGTAAGTTTTCCTCTAAGGTCAAGGAGAAGATGGAGGGTAACAAGACTGCTAAGCTTAGGCATAGGATTCACCAATGGAGTGTTATTAAATTTGTGGAGATGTTGAAAACTCAGCCAATAGATGTTGAAGAGGTTTCTGAATCTTATACTTCCTCCATCAACCCATTTAACGGTGAGAAGCTGAAGAAGAGAAAGCAGGTAGTTGAGAAGGTTATCAAAGTTTTAAACCCCTACCTGCTGACGGGCACTGCTCACGAGGGTGGGGGTATTAGAGTTTTCAAGGTGAATGCTAGGTATTTGGAGGGTGGTGAAGTACTGTTAGAGAGGGATTCTATTGCCCCTCTTAACATTACAAGGAAGGTGGATGGGAGGGTAGTGGTGTTCCCCTCGACTAGCCCCAAGGACTTAAGGGTGACTGTGTATGATCCCTTAAGAGGGGTGCCCGTGGCGGAATTAAAAGTAATTAAAAGTAATGATAAGTTACGCCACGGGTAAACACTTCGATCACATAGCTGTACTTAACGCTACTACCGGTCAATTAGTTAATAAGTACTACGTAGGCGTAGATTTAGGTAAAGACCAGCCAGTAATTGTAGGAAATGATTTAATAGATTCGTCAATATTCGGATATATTATAGCAGTTCCACTATGTCTAGTTCTATAAGTAGGCTTCTTTTTTTAATTTTGGACAATTTTTTAACTATGCATATTTACAATATAGTATGGGAGTATTTAAAAAGGAAAAAATATATCCTGGTCAACATAATTTACAAACAATAATTCAAGAATTTACTCAATATCTGCAAAACGATGGTTGGAAAGTTCAACAAAAGACAGAAGGTAATATAGCAATAATACAAGCTCAAAAAGGTGGTATACTTAGAGATATATTCGCAGCAGATAGAGCTTTACAGTTTTCGTTTGAACAGACCCTAGAAGGATTAAAAGTAACTGTCGGAATAGGCAAATGGGTTCAGAACTTAGCAGTTACTGCAGTTGAGGCAATAATCTATCTGCCGTTATTGGCAGTTGATATTCCAGAAATGCTTTGGACGCAACATGTTGAGTCAAAGCTAATGAAGGAATTAGATAGAATAGTTTCTTCTACATAATTTTATTATTTTTGTAGTATAGTGTATTCTTATGAAAGGTTTAATAGCTGGTTTAATAATAGTAGTAATTATTTTGGCCATTGTCTATTATTTGTATACTGAAGGATATTTTTATTCTGTAGATATTAATGGCGTATACGTTACTATAGACTCAAATTTTCTTGGAATAAAGAACTCGTTACATGTATCATACTCTAATACAACGATTTCTGCCCACGGAGACCAAGATATTACTCTAAAAATTTATTTGTATAATAATAATCCATTACTCTCGGTGAAAGTTACTAACGTTAGTGTTTCTCATCCTTTTACTTTAATTTCTGTAACTCCAGTACCTTCTGAAATATCTCCACATAATAATGAAACCTTATGTATAGTAATTAAAACTCCTATGTGTAATTATGCAGGGGCCGTAGATATTATAATTTATGCTACTGAAGGATGAAAACAAAAAAGGTTATTTACTTAGGTATTTTTCTCTTAAGTATTTTATGAAGTACTCAGGATTGTATGCATCTCCAAATGATCTAGTTAAGAGAACTTTAGGAGGATATATTGCTCCATATTTATGAATTTTTTCTCTTAAATACTCTTTGATTTCATTAAATTTCCTTTCTCTAACTTTTTCTAGAACATTAAACTTTGCGTATATCATCCCTGCAATTATGTTACCTAATGTGTAAGTAGGGAAATAACCAAAACTTCCTCCACTCCAGTGTACATCTTGTAATGCACCTTCAGCATCGTTTTTAGGTCTTATTCCTAAGTACTTTTCACTTAAGTCGTTCCACAAAGGTGGTATTTCGTCAACTTTTAGTTCTCCTGCAATTAACCTTTTTTCTATTTCATATCTAATTGCTATGTGTAGATTATAAGTAACTTCGTCTGCATCAACTCTTATTAAACTTGGCCTTACTACGTTAAAGTATTTATAAATTTCTTCTTCATCGTATTTTAAGTCAAGGAACCTCTTTAATAATGGGTAAATGATTCCTACGAATTCTCTACTTCTACCTATTGTATTTTCCCAAAATCTTGATTGAGATTCGTGCACTCCCATTGAAACTCCCTGTCCTACTGGAGTCATTTCTAAGCTTGGATCTATCTGCAGCTCATATATTGCATGCCCGCTCTCGTGTATCACTGAAAACATAGTTGCTCTGAAGTCTTTTCCTTCATATCTAGTTGTTATCCTAACGTCGTCTGCAGAAATTCTTTGTGTAAATGGATGGGGCGAAATATCAATTCTAAATTTACTTCTAGGCATTTCTAGAATATTTATTATCTCATCATTTACTTTTTTCATTACTTCTACATCATAAGTCATATCTTCTAGCGGATGATGTGTAGGATAATAACCGGAGGACAGGATTTTCTCTAGTATGGTCTTTAATTCTGGTAATAATGAAGAAAATACTTTGTCAGCATCATCAACTGTAAAACCTTCTTCATAAAGGTCTAATAGTGCATTATAAGGATGTTTCTCGTAACCTAAGCTTTCGGCAATCTTTCTTTTTAGATCCACAATTTTTTCTAAATATGGTTTAAATATTGAGAAATTTGATTCATTTTTTGCTTTTGACCAGGCTATGAAAGCTTCAGAAGTTAGCCTAGCTAATTCTTCGTCAACCTCCTTGGGTACTGCTCTATAATATTTTATTTCTCTCCGTAATACGCGTATAATTCCTCTTTCTTTATCGTCAAGCTTACTCTCATCTATTCTATCCACTTTTTCCGCAAGTTTCATTATTTCGTTCCTTCTTAGTGTAATGAGCTGTGCAGTTGCTTCTCCTCTATATTTTGATCCTTCTTGCGGCATGTATGTTTCAAGATCCCAACCCATTAATGCTAAAGCGTGACCTAATGCCCAAGCTTTTTTGTATTCTTCTAAAATATCCTCAAGCATAAAGTAAGTAGTAAAGCAAGGTATAAAAATGCTAGTTTTTCTTTCAGTTTATGGAAAATGCTATTGTAGTCGTTGTAGGAGCAGACAAGCCCGGAATAGTTGCAGGAATTTCATCTAAACTTGCTGAAGAGAATGTGAATATAGTTGATATTTCACAGACGGTATTAAGAGGAATATTTGCAATGATAATGCTTGTAGATATATCAAAGAGTAAAGTTCCCTTGTCGGAACTTAGAAAAGAGTTGCAACAAAAGGGAAAAGAACTTAATGTTGAAGTCCTAGTTTATCACGAGGAAGTTTTTAAATACATGGAGAGGATATAAAATGAAATATTCTGCAGACGAAATAATTGAAGTTGTGAGAATGCTAAGCGAAGAAGACCTAGACATAAGGTCAGTTACGTTAAGCGTGAATACTTTAACCCTAATTTCTGACGACGTTAATAAAACTCTGGAAAAATTTAATTCCCTTAATCCTATCTTAGAAAAATTTTCATATTCTGTGGATAAAGTGAGCGAAAAATATGGGGTAAAAATAGTTACAAAAAGAGTCGCAGTTTCTCCCGTACAGTATTTTCTAGAGGTACTTGCAGAGAGCGACGGGATAAAAATAGGCGAAAAACTTGAAGAGCTTGCAGAGAAAAACGGAATAGACTATATAAGCGGTTACTCAGCATTTGCGGATAGAGGATTTACTAAAGGCTCTTTATCTGTCATAAATACTCTGGCAGAAGTTATGAATTCTACAAGAAGGTTAACTGGAATGATAAATGCAGCATCAACTTTCTCAGGATTAAATTCAGATGCTATAAAGAAGTTCGTTGATCAAATTTTTAGTATGAAGCCAGAAGCGTCTTCTAGGGTCTCAATACTATCTAACGTTCCTCCTGATAGCCCTTTTGTTCCATCTGCTCATCACGGCATTGGAATGCCAGACATGATGATAAACGTTGCCGTAAGCGGGCCAGGAGTAATTGAAAATGCAATAAAGAGGAGTTCTCCTTCTTCGCTAGAGGAGTTGCACGACGTAATAAAGAGGTCTGCGTTTAAAATAAGCAGGCTTGGGGAATTAATAGGTAAGGCAGTCTCTAAGGAGATTGGAGTACCTTTCGGCTCTGTAGATCTTTCCCTAGCCCCGTCCCCTAAGGTTGGTGACAGCGTTGCTGGAATAATTGAGGCAATGGGTATAGAAAAGATTGGAGGACATGGAAGTTTGTCAGCATTAGCGATTTTAATGGACGCGATAAAAAAAGGTGGCTCAATGGCAACTTCCCACGTGGGAGGGTTAAGCTCAGCGTTTATTCCGGTTAGTGAAGATTCTATTATGGCTGAGAGAGCACTAGAAGGTTATGTTGACTTCTTTACATTACTTGCTTTATCTTCTGTTTGTAATAGTGGTATTGATATGGTAGGGGTCAGTAAAAAGCAAGGAAAGGATAAAGTTATTGGATTAATTATGGATGTACTTTCTTTAGGTATAACTTTAAATAAGATTCTTGGGGTTAGAGTAATTCCAGTAGATAGCGAGCCTGGGACTGTGATTGATTTAGGAGGACTTCTAGGGAAAGTTGTAGTAATGAGGCTAAAGGACGTAAGTGTTGAAAGATTTACTTCACTTAATGGATTTATACCGAATACGATAAAAAGGTTAGAAGCTGGTTAGAAATATTTAATTATCATAAATACAAAGGTATTAACGATGAGGAGTATAAAAATTTCAATACCAGTATCGCTAGTTACCTGGTGGCTTCCTTTAGTTGGCGGAGCAATAATAGGTTTTATTTCAGGCACAATTGAAAGGAAGATAGCTTCGGCTATAATTAGTGTAGGAATTACTTCGGCTATAGCCTCGACATTTTACATTTTACTTGGTTTTAAAGTACTTTATGTTCCGCTTTTAGGCAATCTCTTGCCAATAATCTTAGTAATTTCCTCAGTAGTTAATTCTGCCTTAGCAGTTTTTGTAGCATATTTTATATCAACTAAAATGATAAGGTCAACTTTTGAAGGTAACAATGCTAAGATAGAATTTTATGCAAGGGATCAGGACGAAATAAACGAGAAATTAAATGAAATTGCTACGCAATGTAGTGAGCCTACTTATTCTTTTCATAGTGAGAATGAGGTAGAAGTTACTAGACGTTGTGAAGGATTTACAATGAGGTATATTATAAGGAAAGAAGGCAAATTATTCAAAGTCACGCTCTTCATAAATGGTGATCAGTAAAGTTCACTTATAGTAAATATTTTCTATATATTTTCTGTATTCTTCTGCGGTCTTATTCCAATCATATTTTAACGATTCTTCATAACTTTTTCTAGACAGTTCCTTCATAATATTTTCATCTTCTGTTATATAATCAATGTATCTTGCCATAGTGTTAACGTCTTTGTAAGGAACAACAAAACCGTTAATTCCTTGCTTTATTATCTCTGGCAAAGACCCAGTAGAATAAGCTATTGCGGGAGTACCACAAGAATTAGCTTCAACTATTGTCATTCCCCAGCCTTCTATAAAAGAGGTAGACAATATTACCCAAGATTTTCTATATAACTCGATCTTTGTTTTCTCATCAATTTTTCCTAAGTATTGTATTCCTTCTTCTTTAGCTACTTCACGAAATTCGGTAGAAAGCTCTCCTCCTCCTGCAACTATGAATTTTACATTCTTATTTTTTATTCTTCTCTTTATCTCTATTATGTCAAAAGGATTCTTGTATTTCATCATCCTTCCTATCCAAAAAACTATAGGGATTTCGCTCTTTATTCCGGGATTAAACTTGTTATGGTCAACTCCATTGTAAATTACAGTTATTTTATTTTCATCGATTCCCAGTTTTTTTATTAAATCCTGCTTTGTGGTGTTAGATACGGAGATAATATATTTATAATTCCTTATTCTTCTTTCTGCAAGCCTTACTGCCTCTGCCAAAAGAGGATTTAGTTCAAATTTTACTACATCTTGATGAACGTGGTGAATTAGTGCTATGGCCTTATCATTAACTAGGTAAGAGAAAAAAGGTACTGCATGTGCCACACTATCTATCACTATTTCATGTCTTTTAGCTTCAATCAGAGAGTAAAAATGTAAAGTGAACTTATTTCCTTTTCTAATTATTTTTATTCCATCTATATACTCAGAATCCGGTCTTCCTTTAACTTTTTCTGATAGCCAAGTGACTTCTTTTAACCTCTTTCCAATCTCATAAATTACGTTTTCTGCACCACCAGCATTAGGATGAAACGGATCTCTATGATTTATAAAAATAATGTCCACGGAACTGTTTTATTCCTGAAAATTTTATCTTCTTCGTATGATATCTTTAATACTTTCTGAGGAAAACCCTACCTTGCCTAACGATATTAAACTGGTGTTTAACGATGTTAAGGTATTTTACATGAAGTATTACCCAGGTCACGGGATTAGAAAAGACGAACAAGAAAGAATGTATAAGGAATTATCCTTAATAAAGAACGAAGTCGAGAAAGGCGATGTGATAGTTTATGCAAGGTCTTACGGAGTATTTTATAGGGATGGCATGAATAGACTAAAGAAATTCTTTTCAAAGCCAGTAGTTATCTCAACTGAGGCTATAATAGATAGGTTAAGAGAATTGGGAGCAAAGAAAGTTTATGTAGTAACTCCTTATAATCAGAGAAGGCATGATTATGAAATAAAATGGATTCAAGGCTTTGGATTTCAAGTAGTTGGCTCAATCGCCTTAGGTAGAACTGGAGGATCCGCAATAGCTTCAACTCCTCACGAACTAGTTATAAATGCAGTTAAAATTGCTCAAGAATCTTCCGCAGACGCTATTTATGTGGCCTGTACGATTCTTTCAACTCTCCCCATTCTTGACAAACTTTCCGGTAAGCTTCCCGTTGTTACTGCTGCCTCTGCTACTGTCGACAAGGTTAAAGAGATTATTAACCTCAGAAATAATGTTTAAGAAATCTCTAGCCCATAGAGTGAACACCTTGTCCTTATCTAAGTCAGTAAATCCGTAAGGATGTATTACCCTAGAAATATTGGCATAAATTCTCATTAAATTTGTTGTACTCTTTCCTGTTATGTATTCTGCCAAGCCTATTAATGCACTAGCCTTTGGCATAGCTAAAGTAAAATAATCAGCCTGCCTATGGCAGAATTTGCATTTTGCATATATTCTCACTCTTAAATTATCCTCCAACTCATCTATGCTCATTGAGTATTTTTGGAATTTCAAATGTTTTCTGCAAACAGGAGCACCCATGAGGTAAACCGAATATTTGTTTAACTTTAGTGTTCTTCCCGTGGCTTTCTTTATTCTCCCAATTCCTTCACTTGCAGCCCTTATAATGTAACCTTCATCAACTAATACATGCCATTGTCTTTCCCTTAGAAGTTCTAGGTATTTCTCTTCTGTTGCAGATACGAATATTGACAAGGAAGCTCTTTCAATTATAAATCTATTACTCTCCTCTGCTGACCTTAAATAGCCGGCTAATGCGTTTTTATATCCACTATGCATTGCCGAAATAATATCATCTGCAAATAATACTCCTTCCAATAGTTTTTCTTCTTCCTCAATCTTTTTCCTTACGTAATTTTTGAACCCTGGGTAAGCCTTAGGAGCATTATTTATTAACTGCAGCGTTCCTTCTTTTCTCTCTAAGAATTTCATAATTTTCTCGCACTTTTCTGTTCTGCATTCCACTAGGAAATCTATACCGTTGGATTATCAAATTTTTCGCATTTCTGTTATGTCAGAAAATTTTACGTTACCTTTAGCGTCAAGGTAGATAGGGATAAGAAGGTTTTAGGGAAAGAGTTAAGGTAATCTTATGAGAAATTTCCCTAATATCGCCAAAAAGTTTTTAAGGAATGACGCAAAGTAATCTCACATGACTACTGTAAAGTTCAAGTATAAGGGAGAGGAGAAGGAAGTAGATATTTCGAAGATAAAGAAGGTTTGGAGAGTTGGCAAAATGATATCGTTCACCTACGACGACAACGGTAAGACTGGTAGAGGAGCAGTTAGCGAAAAAGACGCACCAAAAGAACTACTAGACAAATTAGAGAAGAAATAAAGCAATAAGTTATAAAAAACTAATATAAAATAAAATATTTTTATTATTTTTGTATCTATTTTTGAGAATAACTCTTACCTATAATTTTAGCTATTGCGAATAGTACACCTATTCCTTTTTGTACGTCATCGTCTGTCATTTGTTTCACTATCCCTCCTAAAGTAACCTTAGGAGGATTAGTAAGCAATTTAGTTGCCTCATCACTGCTTAATGCCTTCATTATTTTTAATATTGACGGATTTAATGCATAATTTAAGAACTCTTGGGCTCTAGGCAAGAAATCTAAAAGTAAAGATAATGTAGTGCCTATATTTATTATTGCATCATCAGTTAGCGCATCTCTTAAGCTCTTTAGTGCATAGGCAAAATTAACCAATACGTCAAATGCCCCACTTTCCTTTAGCTCTTTTAGCTTTGTTATTGTATAGTTAATAGTACTCACCTGGCTAATGATTTGGTTAACATCGTTGGCGTGTTCACCGGTAGTGGATAAGAGTAACATAAATGTAGATAACATATTACCCAAATTCTGGATAGAATCGTCATTTAATGCATCTTTTAGCGATTTTATTGCATAAGAAAAGTTTATTATTGCGTCTAAAGCTCCGCTCTCCTTTAATTCCTTGATTTTTTCCAAGGAATCGTTAATTGTGGGTAAATAATCTAAAAACTTAGAAAGTTCCTCTGCTTTCTGTTCATCTATTTTAGAAGTTAGTTTTTCAACTGCAGCCGTCCTTATCACCTCATACTATTGCTTTTGCAGTTACTGTCCAGTATAGTTTATTGTAAAGTAACTTACCCCACCAATGAACATATGAGGGAGGAGGAGGTACTGGAGGATAGTTATAATTAAACCTTATGTAAGTCCCTGAGTCCAATCCAGTAGCGATGTAGCAAAATACCGAGCCGTCAAACAGTTTTGTAGAATTATTTCCTCTTATGTCATTAACAATATTTCCTGCCACAACATAAGACTCGAAATCTGCAGTTGAGCCTGCTTTTGAAATTGGCAAATCTGTTGTGTCACCTATTACGTAAACGTCTGAATGATCCTTCATCTTAAGAGTAAATTTGTCAGTAGGAACCCAGTTTCTTCTATCACCGATACCGGAGTCTTCTATTACTTTAGCACCTTTATGAGGTGGAACTCCTAAGGCTAGATCAAACTTTAACTTTTCACCTTCTTGGGATTCTATAGTTTTCTCTTCTGGGTTAACTCTGGTTACGTTGAAGGGAGATACTACTTTTATTCCTCTTTCTTCAAATATTTTTATCATTACATCATTTGTAGTTTTAATTCCAAAAACTCCTGGGACAGGGTAAGTATATATTATTTCAGTCTTTTCTCTTAATCCTCTCCTCCTTAGGTAATCGTCTAGCATTAAAGTCATTTCCATAGGTGCAACTGGGCATTTGTGAGGTAATTTAGCTACGTTGATCACTACAGTTCCTCCAGTAAAGGACTGTAAGACTTCCCTCAATTTTTGTGCACTTTCTAAATCCCACGGTGAGTAAACTGCTCTATAGCCTGGTACTTCATCCCACTGCAAATGCGATCCGGTGGCTATTACTAGTTCGTCATAATTATATGCAGTTCCATCTGCAGTTATTACCGAATGATTTTGAACGTCTATTTTACTAATTTCCTTTATTACTAACTTTATCTTTGAATCAAGTAATTCTTTTTCATTCCTAATTATTTCTCCCGTATCTATAACTCCGAAAGGAATTAGAAGCTGACCAGGTTGATAAATATGTCTATCTGAGGCATTTATTACTATGATTTCTACTTCTCCTTTCTCCAATTCCGGTGATAATTGCCTTGCTAACCTATTTGCAGCAATAGTTCCAGCTATTCCTCCGCCTGCAATTACTATTCTCTTCATTTTCCGACCACCACCACGAAGTTATTTCCCTCTTTTCTCTCTTCAAATATTTTCAGTCCTACAGTTTTTGCCCAGTTTACAACCATGTTTTTTGTCTCCTCGTCTTTGAGTAAAGCCTCTACTGCCTCACCTTGGTTTATTTCGTCCATTAATCCCATTAATTCTCCTATTGGTCCTGCGCAAGATGTTCCGGTTAGGTCTACCTTTTTATAAATCTTAACCATTGACATCTCAAATTAAATAGTATTATTCCGCATTTTAAATATTTTGCTTATTTTACGAACTTTTTAGAATATTAAATAGATATTATCGAAAGATTATTTTTATAAAAATTAATATTAACGATAAAAATAGAAAAGAAAATTGTAATATATAGTGCTTTGGTTTTTAATCCTCATCTATTAACGGTAAATTATGGATTTAGGATTTCCTTTAAATTCTTCAGAATTAGTTCGAAAATGCATAGCAATACTTGGAATAAGAGGTTCTGGAAAATCTAATACTGCAAAAATTTTGGGTAAAGAGCTCATTAAGGAAGGATTCCCCCTAGTTGTCATTGATCCTGATGGGGAGTATGATTTTCAAGAGGCATTAAGAATAGAAGATTTTAACCTAGATCCTGAGGTTGTGGCCAAAGATGTACTAGAGAGGAAAAGGTCATTAATCATTGATATGAACGAATGGAATGATGAAGCTTTTAATTTTCTTTTTAAGTTTCTTGATTCGTTCTGGAATTTATCCAAAATTTATAGAACTAATGTTTTTCTAGTAATAGAGGAGGCACATGAGTTTATACCCCAAGGAGAAAGGACTAGAATAAGCGAAGAAATTACCAGATTAGCGTTAAGGGGGAGAAAGAGAGGAATTGGAATGATAATGATTAGTCAAAGGTCTGCTAGGGTAAATAAAGATGTTTTAACACAGAGCGAAGTTTATTTCCTTCATAAGGTAGTGCATCCAGTTGACCTTAAAGTGTATAGAGAAATTTTACCTTTGAAAGCAAAAGAAGTTGCAGACGTAGTTAAATCTTTAGATGTGGGAGAGGCTTTATTTTATATGAACGGGAGGGTTGAAAAGGTTAAAATAAGGAAGTATGATGAAAGTACAACAAATAGTCAGTTTGCCGAGAATTTAGCATAATTCTTTCGCTAATTCTTTGCTTATTCTCCTTATTTGTTTAAATCCTTTATAATTATGATTTCTTAAACCTTTCATTGTTCTTGGAATGTGCATAAGTTCATGTGTTATTACGAATATCTTATCGTTACATTCAAGATTGTCGAATTTTTCTGAAACCACCTCTACAATATATAAGATGTCTTCTCCAAATACATATCTCCATTGAGGAGGCAAAGTTAATGTCCTAGCTATCGCAGTAGTTTTAGAATTTCTACTCCTTAAGAAAACTACTTTGTTTAAATCTATTCCCATATTAGCCTCTTTATTAATCCTTAAGGCTAATTCTTTTACGTCTTCAGCTTTCTCTAGTTTAAGCACTTGCATATTTATTTATAAAAATATTTGAAGTTTTATGATAGAGGAGCTCTTCCTAAAGGAGCTTTCTTATTTAAACTTTCAGCAACAACTTGAACTAAGCCGGTATACCATGCAGCGATAGCAGTTAATATTCCAGTATATCCGCCTGCATGAACAAGTAAAGTATTGCACGTCATTGAGCCTATACCTAAGAGGAAGAATGTTATCCACAATAGTAGGAAAGTTGCAAATAATCCTAGGTTAGTTTTGAACGTAGCCAACCACATTATTAACGTAAATATCCCGAAGGCTATTAATACTAAGCCTACTCCTTGTGCTGTTATATTTCCAAATATTCCTAAAGCTGTTAGAAAATACCATTCCCAAAAAGCTCCATATGTAAAGAATGCTACATAGCCGAATGTATTTCCTCCTTTCCATTCCAGTATTCCTGCTAATAGTTGCGCTAAACCACCGTAAAACGCTGCTAGACCTAATACAACCCCTGATCCTGAAGTTATTAACCCAGCATTGTATGTACTTAAAACTAATGTAGTTAAAGCAAACCCAGATAACCCTAAAGGGGCAGGATTTGCTCTTTTTTCTTCTGTCATGGCGAATTTTCTGTAATATAATAAAATATAAATCTTTTGTACTCCAACTCTTTGAGAAATTCTTAAAAATTGTCTAACTTAAAAGTCTGTCATGTCAGAAAATCTTCCATTTGAGGAGAGGTACTATCAGCCTCCTTATAAGCAACTTTACAAGCAATCACTCGAAGAGCCGGAAAAATTCTGGAGAGAAATGGCTGAAGGTTTAGAATGGTTTTCCCCATTTGATAAAGTTTTAGACGAATCAAACGCTCCGTTCTATAGGTGGTTTGTTGGAGGTAAGATCAATATAACTTACAACGCTTTAGATAGACAGGTAAAAGTTAGGAGAAATAAGATTGCAATTTATTGGGAGAACGAAAAAGGTGAAAGTAGGCAATTAACTTACGGCGAACTTTATAATGAAGTAAATAGGTTTGCAAAAATACTTCAAGATTTAGGAATAAAGAAAGGAGATAGAGTTCTAATTTACTTACCTTTAATGCCAGAATTACCAATTGCGATGCTAGCTTGTGCAAGGATTGGGGCAGTTCATAGCGTAGTTTTCTCAGGATTTTCTACTCAGGCAGTTATTGATAGAATAAACGACGCAAAGGCTAAGTTAGTTATAACCACCTCCCATACAATGAGGAGAGGTAAAAGAGTAGAGTTAAAAAGAATAATAGACGAGGCAGTTTCTCAAACTCCTTCAGTTGAGAAAGTACTCGTAATAAAAAGGGATGAAGAAATAGAATTAAATGAGGAAAGGGACGTATTATATCAAGATTTAATTAAGAGGACTGGGTACAAGAAAGTAGAACCAGAGGAAACTCTATCTACTGATCCATTATTCATTCTTTATACTTCCGGAACTACAGGAAAACCGAAAGGAATCTTACATTTACACGGGGGATATGGATTATGGACTTATTTGACTACTCAATGGGTCTTCGACTTAAGAGACAACGACATATTCTTTAATACTGCAGATATAGGCTGGATAACTGGCCATTCTTACATAGTTTATGGTCCATTACAAAACGGAGCCTCAGTACTAATGTACGAAGGAGTACCAGATTATCCTAATCCAGATAGGTGGTGGGAGTTAGTAGAAAAGTATGGAGTTACAGTATTCTACACTTCTCCTACAGCAATTAGATCTTTAATGAGGTACGGTGAAGAATGGGTAAAGAAGCACGATTTAAGCACTTTAAGGATTTTAGGAAGCGTTGGAGAGCCCATAAATCCGGAGGCATGGAGATGGTACTTTAAGAACGTTGGTAATTCTTCTTTACCTATAGTAGATACATGGTGGCAAACTGAAACAGGAGGAATAATGATTTCTGCAACTCCAGGTTTAGGTAACTATTTACTTAAGCCTAGCGCTAACGGATTACCATTACCGGGAGTTGATGCAGATGTATTCACTGAAGATGGTAAGCAGGCAAAGCCCAGAGAAAAGGGATACATTGTAATTAAGAGACCTTGGCCAGGTATGCTAGCAGGGGTTTGGGGAGATCCAGAAAGATACGTAAAGACTTACTTCTCCAAATTCCCTGGAGTATATTATCCTGGAGATTATGCTGTTAGAGATGAAGAAGGATTCTTCTATATCTTAGGAAGGGCCGATGAAGTATTAAAGATAGCAGGACATAGAATAGGAACTAGAGAAATAGAGGACATACTAATCTCTCATCCTGCAGTTGCAGAATCCGCAGTAATAGGGGTACCAGATCCAGTTAGGGGCGAAGTTGCAGTAGCAGCTGTTGTATTGAAGCAAGGCTATCAACCATCAGAAGAATTGAGGAAGTCGTTAATAGAGTATGTTAAGAATAATTTAGGGCCTATAGTAATATTTGGCGGATTATATTTCGTAAGTAAATTACCTAAGACTAGGTCTGGAAAGATAATGAGGAGAGTAGTGAGAAGCGTAATTTCTGGACAACCTCTAGGAGATGTATCGACTTTAGAGGACGAAACTTCAGTAGACGAACTGAAGAAGGTCATAGAAGAATTTACTAAGGAAATACAAGGTCAACAAAACGAGAAAAAGTGAAAAACTCTTTTCTTTTAGTGTTCTATCATAATTACCTTTGCTTTTGCACCACTCCTTGGCCAGGTTATTACGCTAACTAATACTAAAAGTATTGAAGCGAAGCCGAAACCGTCTACCCATCTTGAAATAGTATTTATTCCGTATATTAATGTAAGTAAGCCAATAATTATATCAGCTATTCCTCCAACGAAACCTCCAGCGTTATATGCAAAGCCCGAAAGGAATCCTCTTACTTCAGCCGGAACTGCGTCAGCTAATAATAATGGCATTAAAGGCCAAAAGCCAGTAAAGAAGGCAAATATTATTACGCCTGCAGACATTCCTACGACGTTAATCATTGTAGGTAATAAAGGAACTGCAAAAGGAAGTCCTATCATTAATCCTATTAATCCTATGTAAATCAGCTTCTTTTTATCATACCTATCTGCTAATCTTCCGAAAAGAATGAATGAGAAGGCTAATATAATATTAGCAATAGTCATTAGTATACCTAGTACATAAGCTGGGAGATGATCTACTTCTGCAACTTCTGTATAATTTCCAAATACTGCAAAATATGCTGTAAACATTCCTGACATTCCTAAAGTTGCCTTAAGGAGGACTCCCATGTATTCTTTATATCTAATAGCTATTTTACTAGAACCTTGTTCTTTAGTGTCCTTTACTTTTAATTGAATATAAGGTAGGAGAAGGAGAGGTAATGCTCCAGTTAGTAAGAATATCCTCCAGTTGTTAACTATGCTTGAGATAAATATTAAATAAGTTACACCAGTAAGGGAATAACCTATACCGTAACCTGCTTGAACTATGCCCGTTACGAAACCTTTTAAGGATCTAGGCGCTTGTTCATAAGCTATTACTGTTCCTGCGGTCCACTCTGCCCCCATGAATATGCCTTCAATTAGTCTAAATATAAATAGTAAAATAACGTTAGGAGAGAAAGCCATCAAACCTTGGAATAATGCGTATCCTCCAGTTCCTATCATTAATACTGGTTTTCTTCCTATTGTATCAGCGTATTTTCCGAAAACCATTCCTCCTATTACTCTGCCTATAAGGCCCAAGGCGAAAAGTATTGAGATTTCAAAGTAATTTAAGTTAAACATGTTTTCGAGAATACCGTAAACGTAAGTTATTAGTAATAAATCATATATATTACCAGCCCACGCTAAGGAAGACGATATCGTAGAGTGAATATAAGATTTCATAAAACTTGTGAAAGTACGTTAAAATAAAAGGTTTGTTTATTTAAAATTTTCAAAACTTTCATGGAAGTTTAAAATCAAAATTAAGACTTTTTATCACCAAGTTCATGTATTCAACCTAGTTCTCAAAATATTTTAGTATATCTATAATGATTAAAATTAAGGTTTAAACAAGACAAAAATCTAAATGATTTAATACGCGTTTTTAATAAAGTGTGTTTAATACTTTAAATATGGTTAATGTTATAGTTAACGGGAAAAGTAAGTATAATTTAGATAATAATTGTCAAATATACTACGGTTATTTCGACTTACAAGATTTAGTGAATTCTTTGAGTATTTTAGATTCTTCAGGCTACTTAAGGATTAGGCGAATGTTGGCTTGGAATCTTTATTTTAATTTATCTAGAAATTATTCCGATCAACTAAGAAATTTATATTATGTAATATATGAAATATCTGCAATTATAAGGGAACTCAATTTTAGAAATATAAATCCGGCTTATGCACTGTCTTCAATTCTTAATAATATAAATACTTCAATGAAACTTTCTTGGAAAAATGGTGAGTTTTCACTAAAAGACCCTTTAGAAATCTCTTATGAAATAGACCTTAATGCGGAAATAAACAAATTAATTAAATTGGAAGTAGAGGGCAAAGGTAAAATTTCCGTAGGAGAGAATGAAATAAAAAGCAGTAATGAAATGGATTTATACAAATTATCTGATGTAAAAGGATTAAGTCTAGAATCCGAATTCTTTTATAGAGATGGTAAGGTTAATGTAAAAATTGATCTAAAATTTAGGCCAGAAAATAGAGGTTTAAACAAAGAAATAAATGCCGAGGACTTAAACAAGGTACTTAGAATTACCGCAAAAGAAGTTAATGAAAAGGCAATTAATTCTCACGAATTTTTTGAGGACTTTATGGTAGGAATAATGGAGACTCTTATACAACCGTTTCTTGAGAAATATAAGAATGAGTTAGCAAAAGTCTTAGGTTTCAAGGAAATTTTATATATCCCTGCAGGAAGGCACTTCATTTTAAACGCGGAGGAGTCGGCATTAAATAATGAGGAAATAGCTCAATTATTTTCAGATTCTTGTCAATTAGCAATAAATAGAATAAAAGAAGGTAAAAATTCATTTTTTGACAACTTTTCCTTACCTATAAGCGTTAAAGGCGGGCTAGTATTTTATGAAGATTCTCAGATAACTTCCTTAGCTTCTCGTTCTATAAAATCCTTGGCAACGATTATATTGGAGGTTAACTCGTTAAAAGATCAAGCCTTGGTAATAATAGAGTCTCCAGAGGAATTTTTACTTAATGAGGATAAAAGTAGAATTGTGAATATCGTGGAAAAACTGATGAAAAAAGGTAATAAGATTATAATACACACGTGGGATAAGAAATTCTTGGAATATTTTAAGGACTGTCAAGTATATAAAAATGAAAAATTAGTTTAAAGTTTAGAAACTTCTTTTAAAATGAGAAAAAGAAGTAACTTACAGTCTTTTTAAATTTAGTAAATTAAGAATAAGTGTTAAAGTTAAACTAGGAAAAATGCAATGCAAAAGTACATTCATGCTACAATTTCAGCGTTCTTTTCTTGGGCAGGAAATATTTACGACTTATTAATAGTAACTTATGTTTATTACTATTTCCAAAAATGTTTAGGCTTAAACGCTGTAGAAGGAACTTTACTCTTTGCTCTAGGCTTAATTTTTAGAGTAATAGGGGGTTACGCATTCGGTAAAATAGCTGATCAAAGAGGAAGGAAACCAATATTAGCAATAGGAACAGCTGGATATTCTCTATTCCAAGGTTTAATGGCATTTTCTCCTAATGCCGTCATTTTATTAATTGCAAGAGCTTTTCAAGGATTATTTATGGGCGCTCAATGGACAGCAGGAACTGTAATAGCATACGAACAAGCTCCTCCTAGTGCTAGAGGACTAATTAATGGAATTGTTCAAGCCGGCTACGGTGTAGGTTACGCCTTAACTGGAGTGGCTTTTATAGCGTTTTCGCAATCAATGGGCGGTATTGGTTGGAGATTATTTTTACTTACTGGTTCAATTCCTATTATATTATTACCTTATATTATTTTGAAAGTGTCGGACGTTAAAGTGTCTAGGAAAGCTATAAGCAATGCAAACGTTAAGGAATATACTAAGATATTGATTAGAGCTTCTATTATAATATCTGGAATGTTCTTCTCTTACTATTCAATATTTGCAGTTTATCCAGGATTAGCTGAATACTTAGGCTTATCAAAAGATTTTGTTGGCTTAATGATGACTGTTGCTAACGTATCCTTGGCAATCTCTTTCATAGTATATGGTAGGGTAGCGGATTTCATAAATAAGAGGAAACTAATAACTTATGGCGTTATTGGGGAAATGATAGGTTTACCAATGATGTTACCAATAATATTAAAATCTCCAGAACTCATGCTTATAGGTTTGCTGGTATATTCAATAGCTACTGGATTTTGGCCATTAGCGCCTCTATTGATAGTAGAATCTGTCCCGCAGGAAGTTAGGTCAGCGTTAACTGGATTATCTTATAATCTAGGTAGTGTTATGGGTGGCGTAGGATCAATAACTATGGGTGCTTTAGTTCAAATATTTGGTTTAGCTAATTCTCCCTTATTTGGAAATATTTTAGGATATTCATCTTTGCTCATAGTTTTAATAACATTATTAACTTGGCCTAGAGGAACTGTAATTGCAAAAAATAAGTAACTTTAGTAAGCAGGTTCTATTACGTATTTTTCAATTTTCTTTTCCATGACTGTAAGCAATCCCCATTCTTTATCAAATCTTTTATAAACTTCTTTATATCCCATTTTCTTGTAAAATTCTATTGCGGTATCTAAAGCCTCAAGTTTTATTAATTTCTTACCTTTAATTTTAGCTAAATATTCTGCAAAATCCAGTAATCTACTGCCAACTTTTTCAGCCTTTACTAGTATGTTTCTAGCTAACATATCAATTAACAAGCTATCGTTATTCTCTATTATATCAATAACGCCGGCTATATTTCCATCAATATCCAAGACATAAACCAAGTCTCCTTGCAATTTCCATAAGTAATAGTCCCTAAGAGAGTACTTGTCCATTCTATAATCTCCACTCTTAAATGGTTTTTCTATATCTTCAATTCTTATTTCACGTAAGCCCCATAAAGGGGCATTAACGCGATTTTCCTAAAGTTAAATTCTTTCTTATGGAGAAGGATTTATTTGACTTAAATAGAGATTTTTGATGCATATTTTTACTTCCCTTTCCATTTTTACCTTTCTCAAAGGGGTTAATAAGGATATCATTCCTTAATTTTTAATAAAAATAAGTAAATGATTGAAGAGAGTATTATTATAAATCCTGAGAATAACCAAAGTAGCTTAAATCCTAAGGAAGTTATAATGATAGATGCGATTAATGGAGCCAGTATACCACTGCTTTGCCAGAAAAAGTTTGCAAAGCCAGAAACGCTTCCAGCGTTCTTGATATCAATTACTGATACTGCACTGGAATTAGCAGGGGTTATTATAAACCTAACAAATCCCATAATACTCGCTATAATAAAGATTTGAATCATAGATAAATAGTATGAGAGGTTAAATGTAAGCAAACCGTATATCCCCTCAAAAAATGCAAGGGAATTTTTGATTCCTATCTTTCTTATTATATAGCCAGCAATTACTGTTGAAGGAATTCCAGCTAAAGCAAGCATTGAGTAAGTTAAGCCTGCAATATAAGAGTTCATTCCTAAGGTTAGGAAGTATTTATATGCATAAAGTGTTATTATCCAATATGAAAGAAAGAAAAGGAAACCCGAAAAGCTGACTATTAAAACGTTCCTATTTTTAGCTACCAAGAAGAGGGATTTCCTTTCAATTTTAGAGTTTTTAATAGGCATTGGCAAGTAAGATAGAGCTGTAAACAATGATATTATTGAAATTAAGTAGTAAGGAAACCTCCAGCCAAAACTAATACTTAAATAAGGCAAAGTTACTCCTGCTAATGCTATAGATAACGGCCACGCTAAACTATAATAACCTATTGCTATTGGTAATTCTTTGCCAGAAAATTTACAGGATAGAATTCTAATTGTCGTAGGATAAATCCAGCCTGCAAATAATCCCATTAAAAGGCTTGAGAAATATTCAAAAGCTATCGAATTCGCATAGCCTGAAAGAAAAGAAGCAAAAGACAGCCCTAAGAGTGATGTTATAGAAGTTACCTTAGGGTAACTGTTTGCAATAAAGCCAGAAGGAATCTGAACTATTACGTATCCTATGAAGAATAAGGAAAATATTATGCTGTCTTGCAATTCCGTAGGCTTAAGAGAAGAATAAACTGAAACTATACTCCAAGCAATCCTAGAAAAGTAACTTAGAAAGAAAGATAGGGAAGTTATGAAAATCACCAGAACTGGCTCTGATTCTTTACTTTTCATATTAAAATATGCTAAAACTAAAGCTTTTAATAGTGTCTTCTTTTAGTTGTTAATAAGCCACAAGAAGTCTAAGTTTAGAACGAATTTAAGGACTTAAGTTTATGGGCTATGTATGCATATTAAAAAGAGAGATTGTATAGAATTTGATAGTAATTAAAGGAGTAAATGCCTTAGGGAAGAAAAACATATAAAAACACATAATATAATATTATAATTGCGGTCGTCGTCTAGCCTGGATAGGACGGCAGCCTCCCAAGCTGTTGATCCCGGGTTCAAATCCCGGCGGCCGCATACATTAATTTGCAACATAATAACCTATTCTAAAGAATTGGCAATCTATTTTCATTACTACCCATAGCTCTGTATAATATCCTGGCTTTGTACAAACGAATTCTATATTTCCTACATATACTTTGTAAGCTTCAATTTCCCCTTCATATATTATATTACCGCTTAAACCAAGTACTGTTAAGGTCATTTTGGTAGGCACTGTTGAATTTATTAATGCATAGCACATTGGAGTGACCGTTGATGCTGACTTAGAATAACAAGGTTTTATTAAAAATGCAATAAGATATAAACAACCGGCTGGATAATTAAAATCGTTTATAATTACAGGTATTTGATTTCCTGCTGGAGAGCCAGAGGATATTCTAAGCCCAGAAGAATAATATTGAGCCTCTTGAACTTCTAAAGTGTTTGTGGAATATATAGCACCGTATGATGCAAATAATGAGAAAATTATAACACCTATAATAATTGTGGCACCTACTAATATAAATGACGATAAAGATTCCATGCTATATGGTTTAATAATAAAAGAGAAGAGACGAAGTTGAAACTAATAAAAACTCACTAAGATTTATTAAATCAACAGATGGGTAATATGATATGCAGAAACTCTATACAGGAAGATATGTAAACCTTCAAGCGTTAGCTCAAGAAATTAATAGTATACTTTTGCAAGAAGGCTGGGAATCGACTGTGCAGCCGATGATGATTGGTAATCCGCAATACCAAGATTATATGATTAGAGGACTAAAGAAAGGTCATTTTCATCATGCAGAAGAATTAATAGTTAGAGTTACGGGCTCTCCATCAGAGTTTAGGATAATAATTGAAGAGGAACATATAGGGCCCCTTGGCAGAGAATTGATAAATAGAAGATTATTAAAACAAATAGATAAGGAAATTAATGACGGTTTATTTGACTTACCAATGCAACAGCCAACAATGCAACCAATTAATCAACAAATAACTCCACCAGTCCCTTCTCAGCAACCAATTGCTCCTCAAGTACCTCAACAAATCAGATGCCCGCAATGCGGTTACTTAAATCCGCCAGGAGCTAAGTTCTGTATAAACTGCGGTGCAAGATTAGCTTAATTTATTATTTTCTTTTCTTCTTTCTTTTTGTTAATGCAGATTGCTGTAAGACTTTTATGGAATAGTGCTGTTCCTAAAATGGCTATAGAAGAAGCCAGGAATACTAACTGGAAACTAATAATTTATAGGGACGCTGGAGGAAATTATAAGCTGGACGGCGTAAATTATGTAATACTTAGGAAAAGGGGAGAAAAAGGCTTCTTTACTCCTCTTTTCTCTTTTATAACTTCAATTTATGCAAAACATAGAGGAAAGGAAGCAACAGTAGACCTTGACCTAATTTTAAGAGCAACAAAGATTAAGGGACCTACCCTTTATCACGATCAATTTGCAGGAATTACCGGTTACATAAGGAAATTACGTTACGGAGAAGATTACGCGGTTTACCTCCACGAAACATCATTACCCTTGAGAGGTGCGAAGTATTTTTTACCTAAGAAAATTGAAGAAAAGGTATTAAGAAATGCAAAGATTATTATTACTAATTCTATGTGGAATAGGAAGACTTTAGAGGAATACGGAATAAAATCTGAAGTAATATACCCGGGCTGTTATCCGGTAAGTAAATTGCCAGAAAGCAGAGAAAGAATTGTTTTGGCAGTATCAACTTGGGACTCCGGAAGAAAACCAGAGATTTACGGCGAAATAGCAAAGAGAATAAAAGGTAAAATGGTAATGGCAGGTTCTTGGGCTAGGGAAGATACTTTAAAAGAATTCTTAAGAGAGTACGGAAATTACGTAACAGTAACTGGAAAAATAAGCGAGGAAAAACTCGTAGAGTTGTATTCTAAAGCCTCAGTCCTTGTAAGGTTTGGCTTTAATGAAAGAGGTCCAGGATTGGGAGTAATTGAGGCAATGGCTTACGGAGTGCCCGTAATAGTTAACGAAGGTCTAGGAAGTAAGGAGCTAATAAAGCAAGGTGAAAACGGATTTGTAGTAAGAGATTGTGAAGAAGCCATAGATAGGATTAATGAAACTTTAGAAAACTGGCATAAAATGAGCGTTAATGCGTGGAATACTGCAAAGGAACTATCTTGGGATAATCATGCAGTGAAATTAAAGGAATTTTTATGTCAAACTTTTGAATGTTGATTTTTCCATTTTTTATAAAAATTAGATTAATTGAAAAATATAACTTTACATAAAAAAGGTTTTTTTATGTTAAAACATATAGTTTTGTTTGATAAAAAATGACTAAAGTATTAGTCTTAGGAGGAAGGTTCGGGGGGTCGGACTTTCATTAAGGTTTCATGAATTTGTATTTAACCTCTCGTCCTCATTCCCCTTGTCTGGCTCCCCACGCCTAGGTTAGGGAGTATGGACTCCCGGTCACGACATGGGGAGCCTCATCGAACCCATCCTCCCCCTCACATTGCTCCTCGGGTTCACTGTAGGGCTCTCTTCTACATTATTAGTATATAACTACAAAATTTATAAACATTGCGGTTACTTATAATCATATGGAACAAATTGTTTTCCATGGTGTCATATCCTCAGCCGGTAGGGATAAGTACGGGGATCAGAGGTATACAATAAACGTGCCGAAAAGTGTGAGGGATAAGGTTAGTAAAATCGTTGGAAAGGAGGTGATTGTAATTGTTATCCTACCAGATGATGAGGAATAAATTGATAGGGTCTAGGGAAGCAATTGAAAACTTCCAATTCATTACAATAAATGGTAAA
>Ga0326758_100114_pt1 | contig 26091 bp, 21 predicted proteins | sample GCRJH_S_FD_207221 | JGI IMG/M metagenome (GOLD analysis project Ga0326758, IMG submission 207221) | Hot spring sediment microbial communities from Geyser Creek Basin, Yellowstone National Park, WY, United States - GCR.JH_S | ecosystem: Environmental > Aquatic > Thermal springs > Near-boiling... | reverse complement strand
GGGGGCCTTCGTGAGCCTTGCCCAGGTCCCCTCGATCGTGAGGGCCGCGGTAAACGGCGAAGCGTCAAGCTTAGGCTCTGACGTCGTCCTGGCCGAGAGCTTCGGGCCCGAGTACAGGCCTGAGAGGTTCTACAGGGAGGACGAGCTGCCGAGGGAGGCTATCAAGAGGGCCTTCTCCCACAGGGTCAGGGTCTACACGAGGCGCGGCTCAGCGACGTATAACGTCGACAGCGATGACCTTGAGGAGGTGAGCGGGGACGCACAGGAGCTAACCAAGGTGGTCAGGGAAGTGGCCAGCGGGCTGGCCCATTAACCGTCGCTGCGTTGCCCCAGCTCGTCATTCCTCGTGCAGGCCTTGAGAGCTTACGGCCCCAGTTGGTCGCTACCTAAGTCATGAGGCTGCTGCTCGCTGGCCGACGTGTAATCACTTAAAGGAGGGACAAACGGCTTAAGGTTAAATTTCGGCTCCGTCCTGAACTCACGCCCCGCCTTGAATACGGCCGTGAGGCTCCGAAGGCCTGCCGTGGCGCCCGCCAAGGTGAGACCATGGACCTGGTGATGTTCGTCGACCCCATTGAGGGCCTTCACGGCCCCCTCAGGCCTGCCTACCTTCTCGCAAGGGAGCTCAGGGGGTCCTATAACGTGACCTTCGTGACCCCCTCCTCTGAGACAGCTGAGGAGATAAGGTCAGCAGGCTTTGAGGCCGTCAGCTTCGACAGGAGGTACTTCCTCAGGGGTTCGCTGAGGACCCTTGAGGCCTGGCTCAGGAGCATGAGGTTCAACGTCAACAACGACGACGCCGTCGTGATGAACTTCTCCCAGGCCTTCCTGGTTAACGCTGACGTCTACTACGCCCAGGGGCCCATAACGAGGGCCCTTGACGACATGTACCCGGAGATGAGGCCCCTCTACAGGGCCATATACAGGGCCTTCAGGAGGCTCTTCATACTTCACGACAGGAGGTTCAACAGGGGGCTGAGGAGGGCCTCAAGGCTGTTCATAGCTAACAGCTCCTTCACAAGGTCAATGTATGAGGCCTGGGGGATAAGGGTTGACGGCGTGATACACCCTCCCCTCGACACGGGCTTCTTCAGGCCAACCACCTCAAGGCCGTCTGGCGACTACGTGCTGACCTACGTGGGAAAGGAGACGGAGTTCTCGGCAATAAGGAGGGTGGCCGACGCAGGGGTCAAAATGAAGGCCTTCGGCTCAAAGGTCTCCCACGTGCCTGACTACATAAGGAAGCACCCCAACATAGAGCTGCTTGGCCGCGTGAGCGACGAGGAGCTGGTGGAGCTCTACTCGAACGCCCTCTTCACCCTGTTCCCGTTCACGCACGAGCCCTTCGGCTACGTGCCAGTCGAGTCAATGGCCTGCGGCACCCCGGTGCTCACCTATGCCGCCCAGGGACCCGGGGAGACGGTGATCCACGGGGTCACGGGCTGGCTGGCTAAGGACGAGGGGTCGCTTGTCGACATGGCGGTCAGGATATGGAGGGAGGGGTACCCGAGCGACATGAGGGCGAGGAGCAGGGAGAGGGCTGAGCAGTTCGACACTAAGGTCATAGCTGACAAATGGCTTGATGTCCTGAGGGGGGTTAAGGGCTAAGGCCCGCGACCTCTTTGAACATCCTGACGTACTGGGGGACCACGACCTCCTCGCTGTAGTTCCTGACAACGGCATCCCTGCCCCTCCTGCAGAGCTCAAGGTACCTCTCCCTGTCATTGTAGAACATGTTGTAAAGGTCAACGAGCTGCTTCAGCGCGCCGTCGACGCCCCTAGTCAGGAGGAGGGGGAGGCCTGGGAGCCTGTGTGACGGTATGTCTGAGGCTATCACGGGCGTACCGCTGGCCAGGGCCTCAAGCACTACAAGGCCGAACGTGTCAGCCCTGGTAGGGTAAATCACGGCGTGGGCTGATGAGTAGAGGTTCACAAGCTCGTCCTCGGGGACAAAGCCAAGGCTCTCAACGCCGTCTATCACCTCGCCCTCCCTGCCGCCGGTGGCCAGGAACCTGGCCTTGAGGCCTAGCCTCCTGGCCTCCCTGGCAACTGCAGTGAAGACGTCAAAGCCCTTCTCATATGCCCTTCTGCCCACGAAGAGCACCTTGAACTCCTCGTCCTTCTCCCTCGTCGGCCTCCAGCGGTTAACATCAATGAAGGGGGGCAGGGCGTAGACCCTCCTGTGCCTTATGAAGTTGACAAGGTGAGGGTAGGCGTGGACTGCCTTGAAGCGCCTCAGCTCAAGGCGGGCAACCCTGTGAAGGTAGTAGCTGTAGGCCCCCCAGGCGCCCAGCCTGTTAAGGAGAGTAGCCGGGCCTCCCCTGAAGAGCCCTGGGTCCTGGGCCTCGGGCAGGAGGAGGGGCGAGTGAATTGCGGCCACCTTAGGGGCCCTGACCCTCAGGAGGGCCAGGGAGGCCATGGGGAAGTAGGTCACGTAGGCGACGTCAGCGTCAGCCTCGGGGAGCAGGCCCTCCCTGTACTCGGCCCCGCCGAGGAGGCCCTTAACTTCAACGCCGCCCCGCCGCCCTATGGGCAGGGAGTAGACGGAGGCCCTGAGGCCCTGCCTCGAGAGGGCGCTGGCGAGCCTCGCTATGAACGTCTCTCCTCCGCCCATGTAAGTGAGGCTGTGGTTATGAACTAGTGCAACCCTCATCAGGGCCCTCGGCCAGGTCGCTTACAGGGCTGGCCAACTTTATGCGTGACGCCAGCAGGTTGGACCCTGCTACATGGGCGTTAGCGGTAGGCGGGGCCTAAAGGACGTGAGGCGTAGGCCTTCGGAGTAGGCCTTATGATAAGCCCCTGACTAACACCAGGGCCTGCCCCCTGCGGCTCGACCTAGCCTGCCGGCCTTCTCTCGCGGGCCGCCAGGAAGGCTATGGCTAGGGCTAACAGGGCGTAGGTGGGTATGTTGCCGTAGGCTGGTACCAGGTACCATGGCACCCTTATGGGCGGGTACTCGCCTGGCGCGTAGGTGTTCACCCTTACCGTCAGGTTGCCAGGAATTGCCTCGCTCGCGTTCACAACAAGGGTCTCCCAGACAATTCTCTGCGTTATGTTGTCCTCAAAGGTCAGGGCCTGCTGTGCGGGCCTCTGGGGGCTTATGGTTATAGTCCTGCCCAGCAGCGACACCGTTATGTTCGAGCTCACGTTGTTTAATATCGATGACCTGTTAGTGAGCATTATCAGGTTCATGGTGCAGTTCAGCTGCTTTACGAGAGTTGGGCCGTTGTAGAGCAGGGCCTTGGGGGCACCAGGTATGTATGTGCAGAGGGTCTGCCACGGCGTGGTGGGCATGTTAAGGATCACGTAGTAGGTTCCCGGCCTCAGGGTGATCATAGGGTTGACAGTTATTGGAGTAGCCCACCCGTGAGGGCTGCACCACCAGGGCTCCCAGAAGCCCGCGCTCCACAGGACATCGTGCTTCAGGGTTGGAACCTCGGACGATGATATCATCACCTCGCCGTGTACGAGGGCGCTGGACCCCGACCCGAACACCGTGAGGGCCTCTATCAGGGCAGTTTCATTAATTGTGACCTGTTGCACCAGGTATTCCGAGCTGTTCATAAGAGCGAAATAGCCTGGCACGGTGCCACAGTAACCGGCCGGAGGCCACTGGAGCACCCATGGCAGGTCGCTTGTTAAGTACTCAAGTCCCTGCAGGGGGGTGTAGTAAACGCTGAGGCTGACATTAACGGGTCCCTCGGGCAGAAGGGCCAGCGGATACTGATGGGGGTACGGTATTATGGGCATTAACGTCTCAACAGCCGTGTAGTCGAGGCTGTGGAGCTTTATGAGCGGTATCGGCGGGCTGTCGGCAGGAGCGTAGTCACTTATGGCCACCGAGAGCTCGCCAGGGAGGGGCAGGCCTGAGCCCTGGTTGACGTTCACCAAGAGGGCCTCCTGGTAGGAGCTGCCCGTGAGGTTGGCCCAGTAGGTCAGCGGGAGCTCAAAGGGCCTCTGAGCAACCAACGTCACAGTCTTGTTCAGGGCTACGGCAGTGCTGTTCTGCATAATTAACGATATTGAGACGCTTGCATTAGCGTTGGCGACCTCCGCCGGCTTGTTAGTCACAGCTATCAGGTTCATGGTGCAGTTGAGCTGCTGTAGCCCCGTACCGTTGTAGAGCAGGGCCTTAGGCGCTCCAGGTATGTATGTGCAGAGGGTCTGCCACGGCGTGGTGGGCATGTTAAGGATCACGTAGTAGGTGCCTGGCTTAAGCGTAAGATTGGGCTTTACGCTTATTGGCGTCGCCCACGAGTGAGGCTCACACCACCAGGGCTCCTCGAAGCCTGCGCTCCACAGGTAGCCGCTCCTGTTTATGGGCACTGGCGACCTTGAGATCGCGATCTGGCCCACCAGGCTACCGGACCCTGACCCGAACACCGTGAGGGCCTTTATCTTTGTGGTCTCGTTAATGATTATCGGCTGTACAATGTAATCGATGAAGTTCAGCAGCTCGAAGTAGCCCGGCAAGGTCCCGCAGGCGCCGCTCTGTGGCTGCTGGAGCACCCATGGCAGGTTCCTCGTCAGGTACTCTATGGCCTGTAGCGGCGTGTAGCTGACGTTTAAGCTCACAGTCACAGGTCCTCCGCCCGGTATCGTAGTCACGCTGTACTGATGCTGGCCAGGCGTCAGGGGAGACAGCGTAACAGTCGTCGTGTAGTTAAAGCCGTAAGGCCTCTGGAAGGGCCCAACGAGCAGCCACGCGCCGTCGTTGAACACGTAGGCCAGGTAATTATTTATGTTTAGACCGTATGGGTAACCTGTTGGCGCGAGCGGTGAGTACGCCTCGTACTTCGTGTAGTTGTTAGGCCCGAAGAACGGCACCCCGCGCTCACCCCACCCGTACCTCGTTAACGAGAACCAGGGCACAGCAGTTGCAGGCACTGAGACCGATTCATTAGGTGGCACGTAGTAGTTCAGCTGTATGAGGGCTAGGTCATATGGCGTTGTTGCGGGCTGCAGGGGGTTCAGTAAGGGTCTGTGGGAGTAAAGGGCTATCAGAGGAGAGAGGACGTTAAGGAATAGGGTTGAGATGGTCACAGCGATAAAGACCGTGACCAGTAGCGTCCTCCTAATGCGCGGCCTGAACTTCCTCAGGGCCCATATGGCGGGCACTATGACGGCCGGCGCCACGAGGGCCGTGTAGTAGATCCAGATGTTGTAGTACGGAGAAAACGTCGTCTGCCACATCACGTAAAGCCACGACAGCAGCAGGAGGTTCTGGGGCTCCAGGAGGTTCAGGAAGAGGGTTGGCATCATCAGGAAGACAGTGCTCTGGATCTTCGTGTGGAGGCCTGTCTTCACGTTATTTACCAGGGAATCAAGGACGCTGGACAGGCTGGGCGCGGCTTGGTGGCTTGGCGAGGAGCTTGCGCTTGTGTGAGCAGTAATGTGGAAGAGGGCGTTGCCTATGGAGTCCGTTATCGATATCAGCGGGCCCGAGAGCGCCGAGCCCCACACGTTCCCGAAGATGTTTATGGACCCGTGGCTGAAGTAGTAGACCATAAGGAAGTCCCCGAAGAGCCAGGCGAGCGAGAAGGCAAGGGTCTCAAGGCCCAGGGCGGCCCTCTCCTTGGCCTTAAGCCAGTCGAGCTTTGTGGCCAGTATGTAAAGCCCTATGAAGAACCCCAGTATAGGCGAGAACTCTATGGTCGTCATCATAAGGGTCAAGGAGAGCCAGTAGCCCAGCCTGTTTCCCATGTAGAGGTTGTAGAGGGCTAGCGCGAAGAACGGCGCCGTGAGAATCACAATCTCGAAGGCCCCATCCAGGTATGTTGTGATCCATGGGAACAGAAGATAGGCCAAGGCAGTGAGCAATGCGTACCTCCTGTCGCCAAAGAGCCTCAGCCCAAGCTTGTACAAGGGTATAGTCGGCAGTGTCGCCAGCGCCGCCTGTATCGTCATAAGTGCAGGTATCCCTGGGTACGTCAGGTAAAGGGGGTATACTAGGAAAAGCATAGGCGAAGCGTGGTTGTAGAAGAACGTTGGTGCTACGAAACTGTCAAAGAGCCTGTGGTACAGCGTCGCGGAGGCAAAGGACTGCATGTAGGTCGCAGTGTCAAGGCTTGTCCAGATGTTCAGTTGGTAATAAGTCGTCATGGCGCTGTAAGCTATGTAGTACACAGCTGCGGCGTAAATTATCATGAGGGCCCTGAAGTACTTGTCCGCAACTACTTGCCTTGCCACGTCCTTTATGTAGCCGCTGAGCGTCAGGAGCAGGCCGACCACTAGCAGCGCCGCTGAAGCCTGTAATACCTTAAAGTTGTAGAGCTGAGGCACGTAGTCGGCGAAGCCGAGGGCCCAGACAACGTAGAACTGGGCGAACAGCACGGCTCCTATCAGCTTCAGGCGCGTCTCCTTAACTTCCATAACTGGCTAGGCCTCGTCTCGCCGGCGGCGTAAGGGACTTTAATTCTATTATCACGGTTAGCCGTCAGAATCCATGTAGAATAGCAGGAGGATCAGGCTAAAGCCGGTGGTAACCTTAACCGTGAGGGTGACTGCAAGCGTTATGACGATCAGACGCGCTAAGGACGCAACACTGCTGCTCGGCTTCTGGCTAGCTTCCTAAGGGTTGTGAGAACGAACCAAATAGCAGGCCAAGTGTGTGGCCTTCGGCTTTCCTTATAGAGCTGAAGGGCTTTACCCAAGGCTTAGGGATTCGTGACCATGCCTTCTTCTAAACGTCGTTAAGTTACCTTAGACACTATGTTCTTCACGCAGTGATACATACCGACGTCCCGCTTTGAACCATGTCCTAGATGCCTGCACTCGAACCCCAGCTCTTTAAGTGAGGCAAGCAGCTTATAATTGCTGACGCCACTAGCACCAGGGTGCGTCTCAAATATTATGTGCTCAAAGGCCTTAAGCCTCTCCCTTTCCGGCCCAAGTATTACCTGCGCCTCGCAGCCCTCGCAGTCCATTTTGAGCAGGTAGGGATCGTCAATCATGTCAAGTAGCTCGCTTAGGGTGACGCCAGGCACCCTACAAGTGCCGCTGTCCTTAAGCGTAGAGAAATAACGAGATAACAGCACGTCGTAGTCGCACGGTACACTTACAGGCTCATTACTAAGAGCTGCATTTATCACCTTTACCTTGTCAGTGGCGCCGCTCAGCCTCACGTTCTCCTCAGCGCACCTGGCCACGTTGGGCAGGGGCTCAACGGCAATCACCTTCCTTGCCCCGTTGAGGACGAAGTAGAGGGCAGTGTCACCTGTGTTAGCTCCCACGTCAATAACGTCCCTGCCCCTGAGGCCAAAGAGCACCTCAGGGACCTCGTACATGCCTTCTGCGAAGGTCTCGGCTATATCATCGGCATTTACGCAGTGAGTATTGAAGACAGCGGGGACGCCGTTAACCTCTAGGCCTACCCTTTCCAGGCTCATGTCAATCGAGACCTCGTTGCCTAAGGTCTGAAGTCTGCATGCATAGGAGGCCAATGAGAGAGCTGTCACAAGCCAAGAGAACGCCTCTTGAGTCTTAGGGAAGCGACTGGCGGTCCTAGCTAACTCATCAGGTAGCTTTGGCCAGCACTTGGTGGCATACTTGATGGCATAATACGTAGATATTGCTAAGCTACCAAACTCGAACCTCCCCAGCTTTATATCGCCTATATACCTCAGCCTGACGCTCAGCTCCTCCCTTTTAGCTAAGTAGCCTAGAAGCGCTGTCAGCCAGCCCCTCTCTATGAGCTTCCTAACAGACAGCGCAATTAAGACCTCATCCTTAGCCTTAGTTAGGCTCGGCAACCCAGCTCAACATAGATAAAGTCAACTTAAATAAAAACTTATTGTGTCTGTAGGCTCTGTCAGAGCCCACGTCTTGTAACTCGGACTCGTGTTGTCGGCCTAGCACGGTCGTGCTGAGCTCTCAGGCTAGCGGAAGAGGTTGAGGAGTACGCAGGACAGGAGGGGCAGGCATAGGCGTGCGGTCCACGCAGTCATGTCAGTATCCGCTGTAATATCCGCTCCGATCGAGCCAGTGCCGCTGAGCGTCATACAGGTACCAATGACTGTTCTCGAGACACTCTAAGTGTCTAGTCAAGTGTCTCCCCAAATGTCCGCAGGCACGACTGACCAGCCGCGTGGCCTTACAGGCGCGTAGGCTCACAAAGGAGGTCAGGCCCTTACGGCCTGGAGGGGCGAGCGGTGGCCTTGAGGCTGGGCCAGGACGCGGTCCTGAGCGGCCATGAGGCCTCTCCACTACTTTGTCGCTTTTTCCCACACAACCTTCTATGGAAAACGCCGAGGGCTGACACGTACGGGAGGCTGTCCCGCGCCTAGGGCAGGCCGAGCGCAGCTGCGGCCCGCTCCATTATATGAATAAGCTTGTAGCCTCCTCCAGCGTGCAGGGGCCAGCACACTGTGTCCCTGGGACACATGGGGAGAAGCTAACTCAACAGGGGCCAAGTGCTCGCGCACGTGGTGTCCCGGGACACATCTTGGGGACACACGCTCAATCAGGCGCCTGGGCCCTAGGGGACACCGTGGGACACCGCTAGTGTCCCCTTAACATGTTCTGCGTCCCTTGAACAGAAAAAAGGAAATTAAGAGAAGGCCTAGGGGCTGAGCGTTAGCCCAGGCTGACGAGGTCAGCCAGTGGGCGCAGCCCTGCGCGGGTGTCTGCTCCCCTGCGGCGAACCCTGCGCATATGCGGCCTACTCCATAGTATGACCCAGCTTCCAGCCTCCAGTGGGGACCACGACCTAGTCCTAGAGTCCTACGGACTCAACGGCACAGACTAGGGGCCCGTCAGGTATGTAAAATAAGTACAGCGTTGTCCGCAGCGGACTAGTCATAGTCCGCAGGACTCGACGCGTGGACCGGCCCCCTAGCTCGTTTTCCACTTAAAGTTGCGTGGAAACGCTCATAGGCTACGAGCGAGCTATTAAAGGACAGTACTTAACGTAAAAACCTTCCTTAAATTAATTCCCAAGTCAAGCCAAGATTCTACCATGGCTTAGAGCTCGCCGTGCTAAGAGTCATTATAAATACCGGCTAGGCGTTTCCTAACTAATGATGTAGGCAGGACCGCAACAGTGATATCAGTCATCATGACGACATATAACGCGGGGAGGACTATAAGGAAGGCCTTAGAGGGCTTGACGTCAGTCCTTAATGAGCTTGGGGGCGACTACGAGATCGTTGCCACAGACAACGAGTCAAGCGATAACACGGTAGAGGTTCTTAACGAGTTCGGCGCCAGGGTAAAGATCATGAAGTGCACGAGGGGCCTGGGAAGGCATGTGGCTATCTCAATGAGCAGGGGCGACTACCTCCTTTTCTACGACGCCGACGCGTATGCCAACAGGGAGCTTCTCTATAACTTCCTGTCGACGACCATTAAGAAGGGGGTCGGGTTCTCGCTGGCCCACTCAGGCGTTTACATAGCCTCCAGGAGGTGCTATAGTCTAACGGGCGGCCTCCTGAACCTCAACTTCGCTGAGGACTTCCACTTCTGGGCGCGGGCCTTCACGCTCTGTAAGTCCCTCTATTACCCGGTCAGGGTCGCTTGCAACGCTCCGAGACTTTACTCAGTGAGGGGTTACAGCAGTGAGCACCGCTACGCTAGGGATCCCCTTCACTTCATCTTTAGGCAGCTCAAGAATGAGGTCTACAGGCTGAGGGGCTGGCCCTGTTTCCCTCAGAGGTAGCGCAAGTGGTCAGGGGTGGTGACCCCCTGATGATAGGCGGCCTCTTCCTCTTAGGCCCCCTCTCGAGCTTGATTGGGGACAGGGTCTCCAGGGGCTTCTCGAACGCGGAGCTCGTTTACCTGCAGGAGCTGAGGAACATGGGCAAAATAGAGGACGTAAGCCCTGAGGGCAAGTACATAATCCAGGACATATACTTCGTGAGGACTGGCGTAGCATCTTCGAGGAGTTCCTACGGAGGCCGAGGCCCTACAGGCCTGAGGTCATAGAGCATAAGTACGCGAGAATAATTTGCACGCAGCCTGACATAGCATCTTGTCCGCCTTAGCTACAAGCACTCAGTAGTGGGACCACCGTTATTGTGAAGTAAGTAAACAACTTTTAGCAAAGTCAGGGCGTTAGAGGCCTTATGAGGACTTCTAGGCAATGTTAAAGGCGTAGTAAGAGCGTTTTTGATGGCTTTAGCTAAGACCTAATAACCTTTGTGCGAAAGCCCTTGCTGGCACTTCGCTTTTAATAGCCTAAGGCCCCCTTGTCGTTGGGAGGCCCGTGAGGATAGCGTTAGTCTACCCGCTCCTCGAGGTGGTCGGTGGGGCTGAGAGGCTAACCCTCGACATGTACAGGGCCCTGAGAGATCTCGGCTACGAGGTCGACCTCTACACTGCCCACTTGAACGAGGACGCCTGGCAGGTGCTGACGGGTGGCATGGATGACATACCGAGGCCAACTGTTCTCAGGGAGCTGCTGATAGAGCTAATAGACAGGCTCTTCAACGGGGCGTTGCTGCTCAGGGTGCTCCTGACAGCGCCATATCTAGGAAAGCACGCTAAAAAGCTTAGACACCACTATGACTTAATTATTGAGACCGGGAGCAACGTACCACTCAAATGGGCTGACGCCACTTACGTGCACTTCCCGCCCGCGGAGCTCCCAAGGTATTATCTCTATATAGAGCGCCTTAAGCTAAGTTTGCATGAAAGGGTCTATAACTCATTAATAGCTTGGTGGGCAAGATCGATCACTGATAGAACTAAGCCTTTGATGGTCAACAGCGCGTGGACCGCTAAGTACGCAAGGGAGGCGTACGGCAGCCAGAGGATCTACGTTGTTCACCCCTCAGTTAACGTCGAGGAGCTCTCGTCAATAGACGGCGGCAGGGGCAAGGTGGTGCTGACAGTGAGCAGGATAGACTGGACTAAGAGGGTGACGGAGATCCCGGAGGTTGCTAAGCTTGTGCCGGAGGCCGAGTTTTACCTAGTTGGATCTACAAGACCTGCCTCAGGGCCCGTTCTAGAGGTCCTCAAGGAGAGGGCCGAGAGGCTGAGGAACTTCCACGTAGAGACTGACGTCCCTAGGAGGAGGATACTTGAGCTGATGTCGCAGGCCTCGATATACCTTCACCCACCTCTAGCTGAGCACTTCGGGATAGCAATTGCTGAGGCCGCGGCAGCAGGCCTCGTGCCAGTGGTCTACAGGGACGGGGGTGGCTGGACTGACATAGCCTCAAGAATTGATCAGGGGCTTGGGTACACAAGCGCTGAGGAGGCGGCCCACATAATCAGATCGCTGCTTAATGACCCTGGGAAGCTAAAGGCGCTCTCGGCGAGGGCCAGGGAAGTGGCCAAGGACTTCAGTTATGACAGGTTCAAGGAGAGGCTTAGCGAGGTAATTAAAGAGCTGGCAGGACCTAAGGCTACGAGTTAGATCTCTTGCAGTTCTAACTGTGAACTAAGATGTAGCAATCCCTAAAACAAAGTAAAGCCTTCGACCTGGTCTAATCCTCAAGTCTTTTTATCCTCGCTATAGCCTATCGCCTGGGAGTAACTGTACGTCATACAGGGCCAGGGTCTTCGCCGGTGCCACGAAGCTGTTCAGCGGCTACGTGGTAACCCTGGCCCTGCAGGCGGCCTTCTACTTAACCATAGTGAGGGTCCTGAGCCTCAAGGGCCTTGGGGCCTACGCAGCCGCTGGCACCCTCTTCACGCTGCTCTTGCCGCTCCTCACGTGGCCCGTATTTGGCATAGGCAGGTACGTCATAGGCTACTACCAGACTGGCAGGCTTGAGGAGGCGAGGGGGCTATACGTTAGGGGCCTTGCGATGGTGCTCACTTCCAGCGTCGCCATAGCCGTAGCCATCTGGGCCCTTGCATCGCCTTTCTCAGAGCTATATTATGGCACGACCCGCTACGCCTGGTTGCTAAGGCTCACGGCCCTTGACCTAGTAGTATATACTTACTACAACTATGTCTACTATGTGGCCTTCCAGGCCTCCACGAGGTTCGGCAGGTGGGGCCTTACACAGGTCGTCTGGGCATTCGTTAGATACGGCGTAAGCCTTGCCCTCCTCTTTGCCGGCTTCGGCCCCGCAGGCCTGATAGCAGGCTGGGTAGCTGGCGACGCCGCCTCGGCAGCCCTCGGAACCTATTGGTCTTTGGACTTTGTAGTTGGAAGCAGGAGCAAGGCCCCCCTGCTCCCGGCCCTCTCTATTGCCGTCCCTATAGCCATAGGCTACTTCATGGCAACAGTATTTCAGAACGTTGACAAGCTCTTCGTCCTGAGGTACATAGGCCTAGCTGAGATGGGCTCCTACTCTATTATAATGGTAGGCTCAGTTACGCTCCAAATGGTCGTTTATAACTCCCTGTCAGGCGCTATCTACCCTGCCTTTGTCAAGTTTGAGGAGAGCGGCGCTCTGAGCGGGGAGGCTGTTGCAGCCGCAATAAGGTACGTAACGGTGCTCACGGTGCCTCCCTTCTTCCTCGTGGCGGCCCTTAGCAGGCCCCTGATACAGCTCCTCCTCGGCCCAGCCTTCGTCCACGACTGGGAGGCCTTCGCCGTCCTCATGATAGGCCACGCCGCCATGAACTACGACCTGCCTATAACCCAGGCCCTCCAGGCCAGGAAGGCCACGAGGGTGCTTGGCGCCCAGGCCATAGTGTCTGCAGCCGTCATAGCCTTGCTGAGCCCGCCGCTGATCGCGCGTTGGATCGCTATAGGCGCCGCTGTCGCATATGTCCTGGCGAGGCTTGTTGGCTTCCTTGGCGTGGCCGCCCCAAAGGCCAGGTCGCTGGGCCTCCTGAAGATTGACCTTAAGGAGTACGCTAAGACCGTCTCAGCAGCCATTATAACGTTCGTGGTCACGCTTGTAGCTGGGGTTGTCACAGGCTTTGGCTTAGCCCTCCTGCCCCTCTACATAGCCCTTGGCGGCGTAGCCATGGTAGCCTCGCTAAGGGTCCTAAGGGTCCTAAGGGCAGACGACTACATAGCCCTCATGGAGGCGACGCCAGTCAGCCTGAGAGGGCTCGTGGCGAGGACCTGGTCCCTCCTCGGCCTTCCAATGCCAGATCCTCAGAGGGCGCAGTGAAAGCTCATAGACGGGCCTATGATTGACTGTAACATCGCACAGGCTGATTACGCTATTTAGCTGAGAGATCCGGGCTCAGGGAGCTAATTACCTCGTTAAGCCTTTCCTTGAACCTGTCATAACTGAAGTCCTTGGCCACTTCCCTGGCCCTCGCCGAGAGCGCCTTTAGCCTCCCAGGGTCGTTAAGCAGAGACCTAATTAAGTGGGCCGCCTCCTCAACGCTGATGTACCCAAGCCCCTGGTCAACCCTTGACGCTCTGTCAGTCCACCCTTCTCTGTCTCTGTAGGCCATCGGAACCAGCCCTGCGGCTGCTGTCTCTGCTATCGCCAAGCCTCTCGTAGAGATAAACCGTGTAAAAGTTGACGTAATAGTCAAGGTCCCTTAGGGCCCTGTACATTTCAAGGGTAAGTTTTCCCCATCCGCCGACTATATAGAGATAACTGCCAACCAGAGCGTTCTCATGTTTCCCTAAAAGCCGTCTATTGGGGCTTTAGAAGATTCTAATGCCTCGAGCTAGTGATTTTAAACTGTTTAAAGCGATAATAACTTGTGACAGGCCTTGGCCAGACTCTGCCTATACGGCACTGTGCTCAACTCAGTCGACACCATTGAGGCGTCTATAAGGAGCGTCTTCAGGCCAGACGCTGACATCGTTATAACGGATGGGGGCTCAACTGACGGCACCTATGAGAAGCTGCTGGAGATCTCGAAGGACTACAACCTGAAGGTCTACAGGGTCCCGTCCCAGGCGCTAGCAGGGGCCTCGGAAGGCAGCTGGCCCTCCTCAAATGCCCTGAAGGCAGCTATACCATGAATATATCTGACCTGGACGACGAGTACAACGTTTACTGGCACAGGTCAATAGAGTGAGGCATAGCGACCGGCAGCCCGAGGCCTCTCCCGCACCTTTACAACAGGGAGTACCTGCTTTCGAGAGGAGGCTGGAGGGACCTGAACTACGGGGAGGACAATGAGCTGTGGGCCAGGGTCGGCTTCGACTACTATCTTCCAGTGGTGCAAGAGAGGCTGGTCAAAATAGCGGGTAGGGGCCTGAGAAGAGAAGCCAGGTACTTCCAAGGAACTATAAGCTTTATAAAGAGAACCCTAGTAAACGCAGTCGGCCTCATACGGGGTCTTGGCCTTAAGCCAGTTGATCTCACAAACTATTATAATAAATGGCTCCTAATACCGCTCTTTACGGCATACATCATCGCCTCCTTCCAAGGCATATACAGATATAATAAGCTACTTAATAACTATGAGTTCAACTTTTATAATATGTTAAAGAAAATCAGGGACCCTGTTAAGGAAATAAGGGTTGACGAAAACTACGTGCTTTTTGAAATGCCGTATAAGATGGCGTACCGGATAGGCATTAGCTGGATAGATAGAAGGCTCGGGCCATAGGCCTAAGACCTTACATGTGCAGGCGGTTAGACTGTAAAGGCTCTATTGGTAGCTGTGAAGAATCTATCGTTGGACTGAAAAAGCCTAAGCGTCATAGATGCTATAAATAATTACCTTCGCCTTAACCTTTATGAGCCCTCGAGCTGCAAGCCGCTCGAGGAAGCTGAGGGCCTCAAATAGAATCCTTGACATATGGATAACGGTCTTTGTAAAGGGTGAGTATGAGGTCCAGAAGTGCTCCTAACAAGTAGTCTTCTAAGAGCCAACGCCAAGAGTTTATAGTCCTTGGTAGTATAGGAGTCCAAGCTTAGGCTCCCTTACACAGATCCCTTACAGCGCCGGCCTCTGTCTTATCAATATCGATAAGGCTCTCCAGCTTCAGTTCCTCCACCAGCCTCTTGAGCTCAAGGTACTCGTTGCACGTCTTCTTCCTAGGGTCCTGCTCGTATCCATACCTAGATGCGACGTGACTCTCGCCATGAATCCTGTAAAGGGTTAGCTTAAGCGGCTCATGAACTATTCCATAGTCACTTGCAAGGAATATGAGGAAGTAAGCGTTGTCTTGAGCGTAGTAGAGCTTGCTTATATCGTCAAGGTAGCTTAAGAGTGGCTCCCTAAGGGCAGCCATGGATGATGAGTTGAAGCCGAGCCAGAAAAGGGGATCGTAGAGATCACGCCTTACCTTATGCACCTCCTCTGCCAAGTACCTCACGGCCTTCTCCTTCTCCTCTTTAGTAAACATCCTCACCTCTCTCTCAAGGTTTTTCAGGCGGTAATGCGGAGGTATTATCGCCGTAGAGCCCATTGTGTATGAGTATTGCAGATCTTTCAAAAGTTTCCTAGCAAGCTTACCCAGCCTACGATACCTAAGGCTGTACTTCACGATTAGATGCGTTAGCGAGCTGTGAGAGTACCCGAACCGCAAGAGGTGTTCTAGGAAGTACTGCCTCAGGGAGATGAACGGGGTACCCTGAAGGGCCGTCAGCGGCTCCCCCCTCTCATTCACGAAGGTTACGGCGTGTCTATAGAGGCCCAGCGACTTAGATGACCCGTAGGCCTCTAGAACCCTCTTCAGCTTGCCCTGGGCGAACATGTCGTCATCGTCGAGGAAGGCCACAACTTTACCGCTCGCCTCCGCTATCCCCTTGGCGTACATCGCGCCTCCCCTCTCATTGGAGTAGTGGATGACGTGCCCGTAGGGCGCCACTAGGTCGTCAAGCTCTTCGTCGTTAAGGTCCGTCACAAGGATTACCTCATAGCGGTCCTTAGGCACGTTCTGAAGGGCGGCGCTTATTATGGCCTCCTTAACGAAGCTTCTCCTTTTGTAGGCGTTTATCACAACGCTTACGTCAACCAACGGGCCTCACCTCATCAGCGCCGAAGTAGTCCACGTACTCCCTCTTGAGCCCGTCACATAAGTCCCTGAGCCTACAGCTCTCGCAGGCCCTCGGCTTCACATGCCAGATCCTGGCAAACTCTATATTATAGCGTCCGTCATCATAGCCCACGTCATCCATAGAGATCCTGAACTTCGCTATGTACCTCTGCCAAGCGCTCAGGACGTCCACCTCTTTCCTTGTCTTTATCCACTCATAGGCCAGGTCTTCGGAGAACTTGGAGAAGAGGTTGTCCCACTCATACATGTCCATTATCCTGTTGTGGAACGTCATGACGAAGGGCCTGTATTCCTCAGGCACTAGGCAGAGCGGCACATAGCGTAACGCAAAGTAAACGTCATGAGGCTCTATTACCTTCATGGCCTTTACCGCATAGGGCATGACGTCTGAATATCTGACGAACAGCCTCTTCTCGTTGACCTCTGACGTAGTCCACGGATTCATGAAAATGAAGTTTATGTTCTCAGGCTCGTACTTTAGGACGAGCTCGGCCAGCTCTGGGAGCTCCCTGTAGTTCAGCGCATTTATCGTCGTGTTAGTCCTCACGTGGAGGCCGTAATCCCTGGCCAGCTTCATGGCCTTAGTTATGGCCCTGAAGGCCCCAGGCCTCTGCACGAGGAAGTCGTGGGTCTCTGGTTTGGCCCCATGTATTGAGAAAAGGATCTCGTTAAGGCCAGCTTCCACAAGCCTCTTAAAGTAGGGCTCGTAGGCGAGGGCTATGCCGTTCGTTATGAAGTTTATCCTCCTGAAGCGTAGCTCCTTTGCCATCGCTAAGGCCTTCTCAATGCCTGGCTGTATGGACGGCTCGCCCCCGCTGAAGTCAACATCAATTCTCCCTATCAGCCTGGCGAGCCTGACCTCGTCGAGGAGCATGCCTATAGGTGTCGGCGGCTCGTGGACGAGGGCCCTGTAGTAGCAGAACTGGCAAGCCTCGTTACACGTGAACCCCGTGTGAACCTTGACCCTCCTCGTTGGCCCCGTGCCTATGGTGCTCCTCATGCCGAGTACCTCCACAGGTTTGCCTTGAACCAGGCTACAGTCCTCTCTATACCTTCGTCAAGGCTGAACTGGGGCGACCAGTTCAGTAATTTCCTGGTGAGCGTTGAGTCGTAGGTGAAGTCAACGTCCTTCTCTCCTGGCTCGTACTCCCCTTCAACCCAGTCAAGGCCTGGCACGTACTTCTTTACCCTCTTAGCCAGCTCAACGTTAGTGGTTATCTCATCTCCCCTATTGCCAACTAGGTGCAACGTATAGGCCTCCGCCTCATACACGTCGTCCAGTTTCTCAAGAAGCCTGTCGTAGAAGCCAGTCGCGTCCTCGGCGTACGTCCACACCCTCTTGGCGTGGGGCGACCTGAGCGTGAACCTCTTACCTAGGAGGCCGTAGATTATGAGCCTGTGGGGCAGCTCGTCAGAGCGCCCCCTTGGCCCGAAGGCCGACCCAACGCGTGTCACCAGCGTCCTGAGGCCGTACTGCCTCCTGTAGGAGTGGTAGAGGAGCTCGGCTGCGCCCTTGGTCCAGCCGTAGACGTTGTTGGCCAGGGGCAAGGTGCCTTCGGTGAAGACCGAGCCTGGCCTGTGCCCGTAAAGCGCGTTAAATGATGATGGGTATATAGCATACCCCTTGAAGCCGGCCTGCCTGAGGGCCTCGAGTAGCCTCAGAGGGGGTAACAGGTTGCCCAACATTACTGAGGTAGGACTGGATATGCCCATGGGCCTATCTGCGTAGCCTATGGCGCTGTCTATAACAAGGTCGTACCCCTTGACGTCATCTGTCGTTAAGTCGGCCGCGTTCTTCCACTCATAATTTACGTCGTCGAGGACGCCGAGCTCCGCCAGTCTCCAGGCCTCCTCCCTCCTAACTATGTCCATGACTGTGACCTGGTACCCCTTCTTTAGCAGCAGCCATGCGAGGTTAGAGCCGAGGACGCCGGCTCCGCCCAAGATAAGCGCTTTCAAGTCTTTTCCTGGAGCTTTTTAAATAAACGACGTTTTAAACCTTTCGACTTAAAAGTGCGTAAGAGTCTTTGCATTAAGCCAAGGTAAAGCGACATACAGGGTAAGCCAGGCAACCAGTTGATCTTAAAATCTGCATTAAAGACTTAGTTGCTTAGCTTTCAAAGAGGCTATGAGGATAGCGCTTGTCCATGTGGCCTTCTTTGTAGCCGGAGGGGCTGAGAGGCTATTCCTTGAAATGTACAGAGCTTTGAAGGATTTAGGCCACGAGGTGAACTTATACACAGCCTATTTCGATGAAAAGGCCTGGGAGACGGCAACTAGCGATATGAGCAATATTCCAAAGCCGGCTATCCTTGGGGAGCCTGCGGTTAGCGGACTCCTCCACAAGATACAATTACTTAGGGCACTCTTAGCTACATCATACTTAATACTTAGAGAAACCTGTCAGAAAGCTTAGACCTCACAAGGACCTAGTCTCTCCTGGGCCTCCCTATGCCGGATCCTAAGAAGGCGCGGTGAATACTTAAGACACCGTAATCTTCTACAAAAGGTTATCACGTCATCTGACTACGAGATCCTTGCTCAGAAAGTTGATAACTTTGTTAAGCCTTATCTTAAACCTCTCGTAGCTGAACCCCTTTGCCACCTCCCTCGCCCTCGCCGACAAGACCTTTAGCCTCTCAGCGTCGTTAAGCAGCGACCTAACTGTGCGGGCAGCCTCCTCAACGCTAGCGTACCCAAGCCCTTGGTCTATCCTTGAGGCTATGTCAGTCCAGCCCCCATCCCTGTAGACAACGGGCACGAGCCCAGAGGCCGCGGCCTCTGCTACAGGCGGGTCTAAGTATACAGAAGCCTGTGACATCAGTTCGAGTATTCTACTCATTGGGACGTCAGTCTCAAGGTGGAAGTTCCTCAGACCCTCACCTCCTCTTCAGCTCCCTGATCACAGGCCCTGAGGCCGGGCCCGTTGCGCCTAAAAGTAGAACTTCGCCTCGGGCAAGAGCCTTGCGATCTCTGGGATCTCAGTAACCTTCTTGACCCAGTCTATCCTGCTCACCGTCAGAACTATCTTGCCTCTGTCACCTCCTATTGAAGAAAGCTCCTCCGCGTTAACTGGAGGGTGAACAACGTAGACCCTCTGGATTCTATATGCCCCTTATGTACTTAGCTGTCCAGGTGCTGTTACTCATAACGGGCTTAGTGTCATCTGAGAGCGCCCTGGCCATCTAGATGGCAAGCGAGTTGTAGGCCCTCTCATAGAGTCGCAACGTGTACTGGTGCTCCAAATAGAACTTCAGAATGTAGACAAGCAGCGGGAATTGCACGTAAGTGGCGTCCGCCCATCTGAGAGGCGTGCCGCTCTGAGTCTCAATAACTAAGTCGTAGTAAGGCCTGAGCCTTCTAACCAAATATGAGGCCACTAAAAGGTTTCTAAGTAGCACAGCCCTGCCGAAGAGTCTGTTTATAAGCGGCTCCCCAAGTACTATCGGCCTCGGTATGCCGTTCATGCCGCTGGTTAACGCCTCCCAGGCCCTCTCGCTGAGGTAGGCCGTGTAGAGGTCAACCTCAAGGCCCAGGTCTTTAAGGGCCCTATATATGTCAAGCGTTAGCCTCTCAGCTCCGCCGACTACGGTGAGTGAGATAAGGGTCAGCGCTACCCTCAGCGCCTCTTCCAGGGCTAAGGCGTCAAGGCCTTTAAAATAAGTAACGTCAGCCAGCGCGTCAAGTCTTTACGATTCATTAAGCCTAATGCATTTGAGCTCTCGAGTTTAACTCAAGAGCTAAAGTAAATGACAACTTGAAGAAGCTAGCCTCCTTGAATATCTTTGTTTACTCTATAAGGCTTAACGCCTTCCACCTTATTGTCCTTGAGTCCCTCTCCCGCGACACGCCCGTCGTTGCTTACATATATTATGAAGTTTGACTATGCAGAGACAAAGGCGGTGACAAGGATCAGGTCCTTTGATATAAAAGGGCCTTGTAAATGAGAGCTATGAGCTGCTCAGAAGCGGCGACCAGGATATGCTTGGCAGAGAAGGTATCGAATTCTCAAAGAAGTTCACATGGGACGATGTGGCCAAGGCCAAGTAAAGGGCTTTGGAGGGGATAGCGAACTAAGAATGACAAGGGCTGAGAAGGAAGGCATGTAACTTTTTAATAAACTATTAGGTCCCCCAGAGGGTAGGTTGACGGGTCAGCCTTATATCTCGGTCATAGTCACGGCCTACAACAGGAGGAGGTACCTGCCCTTCGCCCTGAGGAGCCTTGAGGCCCAGACGCTTCCGAGGGACAGGTTTGAGGTAATTGTCGTCAAGAACTTTGAGGACAAGGAGTCCGACTCTATTATCTCAAGGAACGGCTGGAAGGAGGTATATAATGATGACCTCTATCAGGGAAGGATGGTCCTGGCGGGCCTTGAGGGGTCGAGGGGTGAGGTGATAACGTTCCTTGACGATGACGACATGTATGTCAGTAACAGGCTCGAAAAGATTTACAAGGCATTCACCTCGTTTAAGCGCCTTATATACTTCCAAAACTCGCAGACAATAATTGATGATAATGGGAACGTGCTTGAGAGGCCCCCGCGCTCTAAGAACCTGGTGGGAGGAAGTCCTATAGTTATTGATGTTGATAAGCTGCAAATGCTTGCCAAAAAATATGTTATGAGCACTGTTGATATAACACTTAAAGTAAGGGCTGGGGCGGACGTTAACGGCAGCTCAATGGCAGTTAGGAGGCCCGTCTTAGAGTCTCATGTCCAGCTGCTAAAGAGGCTTCCGATAGGCATAGATAACTTCGTGTTCGTTAGCTCACTAAAGGCCAGGGGCCTCATGTACTTCACTGACGAAAGGCTGACGCTCTACAGGGTACATGAAGAGAATTGGACTTACTATGCGTGGTCTTACTATGCACACGCGGCAAAGGGCGAAATTAACGAAATGTACCTAAGAAGAGTTAGTGCTCGCCTTCAGTCAATTAATGCTTGCAGGCTAATGTGCTCTATGCTACTTGATGATGACGTTAATCAATATCTATGTTTTGAAAGGCTAAGTAAGGGAGCACTACTACTTCTGCTGCAGCCAGAGCTTGGCACTCTGCCCCCAGAGCTGAGGCTGAGCCTGTCTGACATCAAGCTGGCCTTAAGGTGCTACAAGGTTGAAGATATTAGCTTGGCGAACGCCGCCCTTGTCGCGGGACTAGCCTTCCTCAGCTCTCTTCTAGCATCTCCCAGAGGAAGGCTTGTCATAGGCAAAATAGTGAAGGGCGTTGTCGAAGCCCTGGCCACGAAAAGGGCTTTGAGAAGAGGAGGTTTAGTCTAATTTAGTCTAAAACTAAGATAAAAGCAGTTGAATAGAGACATAGTGGACGTCTCATAGCTGGCCAACATCCGGCTAATATGTCGTCCCTGAGGTCCTCCAGAGCCTTAGGGGCAGGGACGTGATAAATTTGGAGGCAAGCGTTGATGACTTGGCCATATACTTTTGTGCTTCACGGCGCCAGGAGGTTTATAGCTCCTGGGCCACTGTCAAACGCTGCTAACTGCGCTGAGGAGAACGTCAACATTAGCGGCCCTCGCTGAGAGGATAAAGATTGCTAACGCTGTCCCAGGAAGGCCTGGATACCTCAGGTGCCGTGTAACTACAGTGTTGATGCCTCAGTAGACTTCCAGCGCTCTCACGGCAGCGTACTAGCGACACCTGTGAGGTTCAGCCATGACGCTGGCTGATCCCTCAACATGGCTGACGACCTATACCTCCCCAAGATAGGCTACGAGGCTTAGGTGATGCTTGGCCCCGAGAGGGAGAGGCTGAGGGCCTTTGAGCACATAATATTTGAGAGGCGCCCTTACATTACTAGCGTCAGCAACGAGAAGTTACTTGCCTCGCTTAAGGAGCTGGAGTTTGAGTGCAGGCTCCATATGGTGCACGATCCAAAGCTAGGCGTCAACATTTATCCATTGTAAAAGTTTAGGTAAAGAATTCGACGCCTAAAGCTGCTTAGTACAATATTTAAGGACGGTATTTTGCTGTGGGCATTTAAAAAGTCGCAATAAACAATGGCATAATTCAGCCAGCTTCGGGCCTTTCACCTCTTCCTTATCAGCCACCCCTGCATGTACATGGCGTCAAAGCCGCCCAAGGCGAAGCTCCTAATAGCGTCCTGAGGAGTCTCAACGAGGGGCTCACCCGCTAAGTTGAACGACGTGTTCATGATCAGACCCTCGCCCTTAATCTCCTTGAAGGCCTTTATCAGGTCGTACCAGGTCCTGTTCTGGTCCCTTGTCACCGTCTGCGGCCTCGCCGTCATGTCGACGTGACAAGTGACTGGGACCCGTTTACAGGCCCCCTCATCCTTATAGCGGAACATCAGTATCATGAACTCGTGACTCACCGGGTCCCTGAAGTAGGCTTCCTTGTCCTCGTCCAGGAGTGAGGGGGCCAGGGGCCTCCACCACTCCCTCCCCTTGATGTCATTAACTACCTTCCAGTACTCAGGCCTGGTTGGGTCGGCCACAATTGACCTGTTGCCCAGAGCCCTCGGCCCCAGCTCAGCCCTCCCCTGGTACCACGTCACTATCTCGCCCTTGGCAACTAGGTCTGCGACTACGCCAACGTCTTCACCTATATATTCAGCCTTGAACTTGCTCCTCTGAATAACCTTCTTTATCTCCTCGTCAGGGTACTCGGGGCCCAGGTAAACGTTGGTGAGCCTGCCGTGCCTCATCTTGCCCCCCAGGACGTGCTCGTAAACGTAGGCAGCCGCGCCTATTGGGCCTCCTGCGTCGTTGGCGGCCGGGAATATGAACATCTCGTTAAATATCCCGGAGTAGTGAATCTCCATGTTGGCCTTGGCGTTCAGGGCCACCCCTCCCGCCAGGGCAGCCTTGTCCTCACCTGTGTGGTCCCTGGCCCACTTGGCTGTTGCAAGCACGGCCTCCTCGGTCACCCTCTGCACTGCCCATGTAACGTTAGCGGCGTCCTTGCTGAGCTCACCCCTAGGGTTCCAGTTAAGTGATTTGCCCCCGATGACGTTCTCTGCGATATACGTGTAAATAGAGTCCCACTTGGCCGGGTCCTTACTCTTAACCTTCTTGCCATTAACCAGGATAGCGTAAGGCTCGTCCCCTTCAGGGTCTACCTTAACGAACCCCCTGAGCTTGTCATAGTACTTCGACCTCTCCCCGTAGGGGGCAAGGCCCATGGCCTTTCCGGGCCCCTCAAGCCTTCCTAATCCAAGACCATGCGTTATAAATTCGTAAAGGAAGCCCAAGGATCCATACGAAGTATACATAGACAGTGTCGGCTCGAAGCTCCCGTCCTTTACCTTCCAGATAACGGTCGACTCGTACTCCCCAGACCCATCAACCGAGAGCACGGCGGCTGAGCTGAACCCCGAGAAGTAGTAGGCGGAGGCTGCGTGGGCTAAATGGTGGCGAACCGGGATGACCCTTATGTTGCTCGGCGCCTCCTCGCCCAGGCTGAGGATTACGTGCCTTACGAGTGCGCGGGCGAAGGCCAGGTAGTCTACTGAAAGGATGTGTGTTAGAAAAGTAATATAATTAAATTCATTTAATTGTACCGCTTCATATCCGCCCCTTAGTTTATAAAGACTAAACAGAGTACTATGATACCTTGCCTTCCAAGGGAAAAGCTTAGGGTCAAAGCTTACAGCAAAGGCATCTACGTCTTTGGGTTTTATTCCTAGCCTATTCTTCAAATAGAGAAAGGTCTGTCTAAGCGCGTTAATAGGTGGTTCACCAGGCGAATGTTTATGCCTTGTATACCGTTCTTCCTCCGAAGCAAAGACTAACTTTCCGTCTACAATTGCCGCTGCGGCATGGTCATGCTCAATGGGCCAGTTAAACCCTATAACTATAGTCATGCCTATCTACGATGGTGATACCGCCGCTTCACATATAAATGTCTTTTCGCCGAACGTAGCTGAGAGCAGCTGGCGAAAGCCATTAAGATGATCTATCGACAAGCCAGTTACTATGATCTGAAAAGTCCTAAAGGTAGAACATGCCTACGCTCGTTTTAACAAGAGCTAAAATAGGCTGAAAAGCCTAGATTGACATCCTCTTAGCCTGCTAGCCTGCGCGTGTTAACCATCGCGTGACGCTAGGCCATGAGCAGCTCCTTTAGGGTCAGGCCTGCGCAGAGCCCCTCACGGCCAGGTTCAGTCCCTCAGCCCCCTCAGCGCCTCCCCCAGGGCCTCCACGTCCTCCTCCCTGTTAGGGAAGTGCACAGAGGCCCTTATCCCCCAGACGCCAGCAGCGCCCCTGGCCGAGACCATCACCCCCCTTGACCTCAGCCTCACAGCCGCCATGTAGTTCTCCCTCAGGCCCCCAGGTACCCTGAAGAGGACTATGCCGCTGGCCTTCCTGGCCTCCGGCGGCGACAGCACCTCAAGGCGTAGGTCCTCCAGCTCCTCGACCAGCGCCTTCCTCAGCCTCAGAACCACCTCCTCGGCCCTCTCAACCCCCAGCTCGTTTATCAGGGAGGCGCTGGCCGCCAGCCCCCTCAGGGAAAGGGGAGGGAAGGTTCCGCCGTACTCGAACTTGAGCGCGCCCTCCTCGACCTGAGTCCACCCTGCAGGGCTCTTCGAGGGGTCCGCCCAGAAGGCGTCCCAGTCCTTAACGGCTAGGCTCAGGTAGCCGGGCCTCGGGGGGCTGAGCTCCTCCACCGCCCTCCTGCCCACGCACAGGGCCCCAACGCCGTAGGGCGCCATGAGCCACTTCTGGGAGCCCACAGCAACGAAGTCCAGGCCCAGCCTGTCCGCCTCAACCCTCAGGGCCCCGGCCTGCTGTATAGCGTCAACTATTACGTAGGCCCCGGCCTCGTGTGCCACCTTGGCCAGCTCAGCCACGTCGAGCCTAAGGCCGTTGACCCACATCACAGAGCTCACCATGACCGCCCTGGTCCTCCTGTCTATCAGCTCGTAGAACTGGTCCAGCTCGTAGTCCCCGTCAGCGTTCTGGGCTACCCTGACCTCGACCCCCCTTGAGCTCAGCCTCTTGGCCTCAACGTAGAAGAGCGGGAAGTCCATGTCAGCTATGACCACGTTGTCCCCCTTGGAGGGGGAGACCGCGTCAACCGCCACCTGAACTGCTGAGGTCGTGCTGGTCCCCGTGAACACTATCCTGTCCGGGCTGCAGCCCAGTATTGGCGCCAGGGCGGCCCTCGCCTCCTGCTTGGCCGCCGCCTGGGCAGCCCCCGAGGCGGCGGAGGCGGGGTCCCTCTCGAGCATGTCAAGGTAAGCCCTTACGGCCCCTATTGACCTGAGGGGCGGCACCCCAACTGCTGCCCAGTCAAGGTACGTCATGGACCTGAGCTGAGGGAACTCGGCCTCGAACACGGCCTCCCCCGCCAGACCCCCTCCTGGCCACGTAAAACGGTTAACCTGATCCCACGCCAGGAGAGCGGTTTTATTTCACAGGGCCCTCCTCCCGGCAGGTGGCCTCCGTGGCCAAGTTCGAGAACCCCGTAATTAAGGAGCTCCTCGAGAGGTACAGGAGGATCTGGTCCCTTGGGCACGCCATGAGCCTCATGGGCTGGGACGAGGAGACCTACATGCCCTCCCAGGGCGTAGTTGAGAGGGCCACGGCCATGGCTGAGCTCAGGACCCTCTACCAGGAGCTGATTACAGGTGACCAGTTCGTATCCCTAGTCGAGAGGGCCTCAAAACAGGAGGGCCTGAACGAGTACGAGAGGGGGGTCGTGAGGGTCCTGGACCGTGAGATAACGATCCTCAAGAAGATACCGCCGAGCCTCAACTACGAGCTGACCAAGACGTCCCAGGAGGCCTTCATAGCCTGGAGGGAGGCCAAGGACAAGTCTGACTTCCAGATGTTCAGGCCTTACCTTGAGAAGATAGTCGACCTCAACAGGCAGGTTGCAGAGAGGCTGGGCTACGAGGAGAACCCCTACGACGCGCTCCTAGACCTGCACGAGGAGGGGCTGAGGACGAGGGACGTCAGGAACGTCTTCTCAGTCCTGGAGCCGGCCATGAAGAGGGTTCTCGACAGGGTCACCTCAGAGGGCTACTTCTCCTCGCCGAGCCCCCTTGAGGAGGCAAAGTACGAGGAGGCTGCCATGAGGAGGGTCAACGAGGCAGTCCTCTCCCTCCTAGGCTACCCGACCGACAGGGCGAGGCTTGACGTCTCCCCTCACCCGTTCACCATAAACATGGGGGTTAACGACGTAAGGATAACGACCAGGTACGAGGGCTTCGACTTCAAGAGGAGCCTCTTCAGCGTCGTCCACGAGTTCGGCCACGCGACCTACGAGCTCCAGGTCGACCCTGAGCTC
>Ga0326758_100113_pt1 | contig 26128 bp, 32 predicted proteins | sample GCRJH_S_FD_207221 | JGI IMG/M metagenome (GOLD analysis project Ga0326758, IMG submission 207221) | Hot spring sediment microbial communities from Geyser Creek Basin, Yellowstone National Park, WY, United States - GCR.JH_S | ecosystem: Environmental > Aquatic > Thermal springs > Near-boiling... | reverse complement strand
GGCTTTATAGGCCCAAATGGTGCCGGAAAAACTACTACAATAAAGATCATTTCAGGATTAATAAGAAAAACTAGAGGAGTAGTTAAGGTATTAGGAGAAGATCCTTGGGATAATCCTAAAGTTCACGAGAAGATGTCTGTAATTTTTACTAATTTAGTTTACCCTCAAGAAAACACTGTGGAAGAATATTTAAAAGATATAGGTAGGATTTACGGTAGCGATATTACTGAGCTTGTTGATGAATTTAAACTTAGACCTCATTTGAAGAAAAAGCTTTCGCAACTATCTTCTGGGCTAGCACAAAGAGTTCAACTAGTTGCTTCGCTTATAAAAAACCCTGAGTTAATCATTGCTGATGAACCTACTGCAAATTTAGATCCACCTGCTAGGATAGAATTCTATGAAGAAGTCAAGAAGCTAAATAAACAAGGAGTTACGTTCTTTATTTCATCCCACATCTTGTCAGAATTGGAGAAAATAATTACTGACGTAGTGTTCTTAAACGAAGGTAAGGTCACTTTCCAAGGTAAAGTAGAGAAAGCTCTAAAGGAAGCTGAGGAAGAAGAGATACTGCTGGTAGTCAACGATCCTGAAAAGGCAATAAAGATAATAGGCGGAAAAATTGAAGGCTCTTATATAAAGGTTAAAGGAAAAGTTAGAGACATAGTTGACAGATTGGACGACGCAGGAGTTGAAATAATAAGTTTAAGAAGGTCGTCATTAGATGATGCGTTCAAGAAATTATCAAATATTTAGCGTAATTTTTAAAGAAAGATTTAGGGAGCATACTTTAGAGTTCATAATTCCACTAATGTTATCCTCTAATGTATTTATTAATGCATTCTATGAAAGAGGAAATTTTACAATTTATGGCATAATCTTGGCTTTTATTCCTTTAATCAGCGTCTCAGAAACCATAGCCTTTGCCTTAGCTTTACGCAACATAATATTCGTAACTGGAGATCATATTTATAGGGGTTCAATAATTTCATTTTTAACCTTTCCTATAAAGAGAACTGATCTTTTCCTCATGATGTATTTTTCAGATGTAATAACTCCTTATATAATATGGTTATCTACAACTGAAGCATATATATTAATGTCTGGAATCCCTGTCCCTCAATTTCTAATATTAATTTATACTATAGGATATTTCTTTACCGAAAACATAATACTGAGTATAGCTTTAACGTTCAAAAGTGCAGGCATTGCTACATTGCTTTCCAGCTTTATAATAGGCTTACTCTTCATATTTGGAGGAATGTTAAATTATTATGAGCTAATTCAAGGCTACCACGTGTTAGGAATAACCTCCTCACTAAATCCTTATGTCCTCCTCCTATACGAGGCTGTAAACAGAAAAACTTTACCTTGTATATATGAAGGAATCACAATAGAGCTCATAATTGCTACAGTTACCTTTTTCTTCTCATTAAATAAATTTAAGAGGTTAGAAATATGATAAGAGGAATATTATTATCTATTGGAATTACTTTAATTTCTTTGTCACTCCTTTCTATAACATCACCGATATCTAATACGATAATAGTAACTAAACCATATTGCATATCAATTCCTTCAACAGCAAAAGTTATTGCAATAATGTATGAAAATTCAACTAACGTAACTGTTTACGTTAAGATAATTCATGGCAATTTTACTAAAATAATTAGACCACCTTGTACTATCATGCTAACTCATGGGAAATGGATATTTGAAGTTTACAACGAAACTTACCCAAAAATTTCCTACAGAAGTATAAACGAAACGATAATAGAGAAGAATGTAACCATTATTATACAGAAAACAGTAAATTATACAAATATAGTGACAACAAAAAATGCAACATATCCCATTTACGTTAGACTATATATTAAATGTATGAAAATACTAAAATTTCAGGAGCTCTCTGAAATACTAGGTATAATTATGATTATTTCGAGCGTCTTTTTGTATTTAAGAAAACGTTTTTAACTATGAATGGAATTTTTAATTATATGAGACTACTTAGATGGTATTTAATCTATAAAATCTTGACATTCTTCCTTAGAAGAGGTGGAAAGAAGTGAGTCTAACAAGTTACGTTAAAAAAGAAATATCTAAAAAGATAGAGGAGTTAAGTAGAAGCTTTTATGAGAACGTTCTACCTCCTGTTGACATCTACGAAGAGGGAGGATATTTAAATATTGACGTTGATTTACCTGGCTTTCAAAAGGATAAAATTCACTTAAGGTTAACCTCATCTAATGAAATAGTAATTGAGGCAGAAAGAGAACTTCCAGAAGGTGGCGTAAAATATTTAACTCAAAGACCTAAAAGGTTATCTAGAGTTATTAGATTACCTGTTGCAGTAAAAAAAGACTCGCAAGTTACCGCAAAATATGAGAACGGAGTTCTTCATATATCAATTCCGGTAGAAGGAACTACTACTATAAAGATAGAATAATATCTTTTTACTCTTATTTTTCTATTTTTTTATTATTAATGCAAATATTATTAAAAGTAAGGCTAAAGTGACATCCTTTGTAAAAATGTAGGATAATATAGACAGTATCGCAATTCCTAAACTTAAATAATATTCACCTCTAGTATTGTTCTTTCTCTCTATCACCGGTCTCTCAAGCAACGATGTTCTAAACTTCCTAACAAAGGAAGATAATGTATCTTTAACTTGGTCAATTAAGGCTGGTATTACTAGATCTTCGTCTTCTATTAACTTAACTAGATTTGAAAAGAAATTGAATTCGGGATAAATAGTAATGCACGTTCCACCTAGTGTTGAAGTAGTCCTAATATAAAGTACAAGCTTTTGAGGTAATCTAAGCGGAAATCTATAAAATACTTCGTTTGCAGCACTTATAAAATCTTCAACTTCTAACGTTTCTGGCGTGACTCCTTGAAACGTTTTAAGGAAAAGTTCTATACCCTTAGCTAATAGCTCTCTATCTGCCTCTGGCTGAATTGCACCAAGTTCGTCTAAAACTTTGACCAGTTCTATTCCGTCCAGCCTAGTTAAAGCCACGTAAGCTCTAACTAATTTATTTCTAGTATCTTTATCCATTTTACCTACCATTCCGAAATCATAAAGTACTAAATTGCCTTCATCATTAACTCCTATATTTCCAGGGTGAGGGTCTGCATGAAAATATTCTTTCTCAAGCAACATTACCATAAACGTCCTAAATACCTTATAGGATAAGGTATCTGGTGGTATAATTTTCTTTGCCTCTTCAGAAGTTACCTTATAAGACTTGACGTACTCCATTATTAAAACTCTCTTTGTTGCGTAAATAGGTTGTGGAATTTTAACGTCAGGAAAGTTTAATTCCTCTTTTATTTTCCTCATGTAGAATTCCTCCTTGGTAAAGTCCATTTCATCAAAAATTCTAGATGAAAAGTCATCAATTATTGCCTTAGCACTCTCGTAGAAGGATTCATCAAAGATGTACTTAAGAAAAGGCACTAAAATTTTCATCACCTTTATGTCTTCCTCAACTTCCTTCTTTATATTAGGTCTATTAACCTTCAGTACGACTTTTTTACCGTCAAGTTCTGCCAAGTAAACTTGAGCAATACTTGCCGAAGCTATTGGATTAGGATTAATATTTAGCCTCTTTAGAAGTTCGTCTCCTAGATCTTCCTTAATCTCTTCATAAACTTCCTCCCAAGGTGCAGGAGGTACGTTATCTTGAAGTCTAGATAAGACCTTCAAGTAGGCCTCTGGAAGTAAGTCAGAATGGACTGATAATATCTGTCCAAGCTTAATGAATGCAGGACCAAGAGAAACTAAAGCATTTAACATTTTTTCTGCTTCTTTTTCAATTTCCTTTTCGTCCACTTTTTTATTTTCTAAAGTTAATCTCCTATAATGCCTAAGCATAAGGACTCTTGGAAGCAACTTAAAACCAACGTAGAGCGTTCTAAACATGAATTTTATTATTCTCAAAAGATATTAAATATACGCTCTCTTTCTTTTATTAACCTCTAAAGTAAAATTGTATCATGGAATGGAAAATAACGAGTAAAAAGCTTGCAGTAGATGATAAAAAAGATTACTCTTGTCTTGTAGATGATATAGCAAATTCGGATAAAATAAAGGAATTAAGTAAAAAACAATATATCAGAAAACACTATTCATGAATTTATCTCACAATTTCTAATAAAAGTTTTTAAGGAGAAGAAAAATACTGAGGAAGAGATAATAGAAAAATTTTCAATACCTAGAGAGATAGTTGAAGAAGTTAAGAGGCAAGCTTCCTCTTCCTCTCTCTTCCTCCAATAAAATTTTAAATTATTTTTATATACTTCTTGTTCTTAGAGGCCCCGTCTGACTTGTGACGAACCTTCAGCGGGCTGAGCATGATGAAATATTCCATATAAAGTCACTGCGCCTATTGTTGAAGAAATAATTACAAATAAATAAGCTAAGAATGGGCTTATTAGAAATAGATAGTTAAATATTACGCTACCTAGAAAGCCTGCTACAGCTTTCCCAGTATACAATATTCCATTATTTACGGTAGAATATCTAGTCCCAAAAACTATTCCAGATACATTAAAATACAAAGTTATTACAGCGCCTCCGGCTAAGCCTATTATTACAACTCCAGGAATAATTTGACTGAACAAGAGAGAAGCTCCTCCCAGTATTATGATTGTATCTACTATTACAGTAGTTTTTATTACTCCTAATTTATCAGCAATATGACCAAATATTGGCCTTCCGGAACCGCTTAATATCGGAAAAATTGAAATCAATATCGACAGCTCTTGAAAAGGCAAGGCTTTACCAATTATTGATAAGGAAGACGAAATAACGAGTAAAGGAACAGTTGCAGTAACAAAGGATAAATAAATAAGCCAGAAAGTTCTACTTAATACTGCCTCTTTAGGTGATTTTCCGCTCTCTAATGTAGGATATTCAATAAGCAAGGAAAGTATTGGAAGAATTGTCAATTCAGTTAATCCTATAATAAGAGTTGCTAATCTAAAATTTCCTGACATCAGTATAAAGGGGTCAGCGAAAGCCGAACCTAATCCAAAACCTAAAGAGACTAAACCGGTAGCAAAGGCCATTCTCTTTTTAAACCATTTCACTGCCAGATTTGAAGCTATACCATAAAGTATTCCTTCACCTATGCTACCTAAAGACCAGAATATGAAAAAAATGTAAACGCTTGGAGAGAAAGAAGTTCCTAAGAATCCTAAAGCAGAGAGTATTGATGAAAGTAACGCAACTTTTCTAGGCCCAATTTTATCTGCAAAATTTCCTCCTAATGGTTGAAAGCTGGAAGAAAATATTGTAAACAGAGAGAAACCGAGAGAAATTTCAACTATACTGACGTTAAATCCTTCCCTCAATAAAGGCTCTAAAGCGTTCCACGAGTATTGGTATAATGAATTAAAAGACATTATTATGAAACCTATTATAATAAATTTCTCCTTTCTCACAGGAATAATTTAAGTCAATAATATAAATGTTTTTACTCTTTATTCATGAATATACAATATAAATTTCTCAATTTTACTTTCTACTTTATATTTAACATAGTTTATTACATTTTTAGATACAAGACTTAAATATCATTTTTATATAAATCTCTATATGTCAAGGGAGATCCTCTTTTTGGCACTTATTATTCTAACAGTTATTACACCCTTGGGCATCTGCAATTTTCATGCGGTTCAGCGAATACCAGGAGAACCTCCACCTGTAATAAAAACTTACGCTGTAGCTTATCCTATTTTTGAAAAGTATGTGTCCTTAAATAATTGTTCTCAAGAAATTATTGTTCAAGATAATTGTCCTGGCATTTATTGTTTATATGTTTTCACTCCTCAAACATATTGTTTATGGAGTTTAGGTCATTCTGAAAATGCCATTCTTTCAACTGAAATAACTAAAGGCACATACGTTATTCCATTAAATAAAGGCAATTACTTTGTAGTAATAAACCATTTCTTAGGTAAGGATAGCAACATCAATGTAAACGTTGCACCTAGGTCTTTTTGTTCCTTTATAATGTCTAATAGATTATCTTCTCCTAGAGGTATTGTTTCTTATGGTATTTATGATTATGCAGGGGAATTACAGAATTATTGCATAAGAACCAATTCAATATTGGGTTATTTTAATATTTCTTGTTTTGAGCCTAAAGGATGCTTGGCAAGTTTACAATTAAATGCAGTTCTTTTAATTAATGGTGGCAATGATTATGAATACTTCCTTCAAAATATTATTAAATTTGAGAACTGCTTCCACTGGTTTTACTTAGAAGATAATATATGGAATTTCAGTTCTTACAGAGCAAACATCTATCACGTAGAAGGAAAAGGTATTATAAACAGTTATTGTAATAGAACATATTATTGTTATTCTCCACCATGCCTTTATGATATTAAATATAGCTTACCTCTTGCTGGATACTTAATAATCAACGTAACTACAGTTCAAGGAAAAGGAGTATATGTAACGTTCGGTTTTTCTAGCATTCAAAATGGACAAGAAATACTTCCACCCATATTTACTTACTATGATAAAGTATTCATAAGTTGCCCTAACGTTATTTCAGCATGCATTGTAATAAAGCCCAACTTTACTAAGAGTTTAAACGTATTTTCTGCAGGTTTAGTTTTCGGATCATATGAACAACTTTCTACTGTTAGTTTTAACAATTTAAATTCCACATTAGCGTTACTTTACTGCAATCAAGGATGGAAACCAGTACCATCATTCTTCTCCTTCTGCGTAAACAGTCTAGAAAGTGCCTGCAATTTGAATTTTAAAGCTGCTAACTCTAAAATCCTCGTTTCAACTAATGTTCAATGTTCTAATAGTGTAATCGATATGCCACATGTTAACGTTCCCTTTACTTTTGTAGATTATAACAATAAACCAATTTATATTGAAAAACCACTCAATGTTAGTTTACCGCGAACAATCTATATATGTAAGAACGAAAAACAATGCCTCTATAAAATATGTTTATGCATAAATGGAATTAGACAACAAATAAATGACGGATATATAATTTATCCTAGATGTTACTTTATTTCAATCAATATTACAGCGTTTTACAATACATATTATTTCATAAGGATATTTTATCCAAATGGAACATTCTGCTCCTGGTTCCTAAGCTGTTCGAAAATATGTTTGCCAAAAATAATTCAGGTATGCAAATTTATTAGATATAATTTAAACCAAAACTCTACAATCATGGCAACTGGACCATTAAATATTACACCAATCTACGAATTACAATACCTCGTTACGATTAATCTACCAACTAATAAAACCGAAGAATGGATAAATAATGGTACAATAATACAAATTCCAAAAACAATATACATAAACGCGGGAACTAGGTATTACTTATTATCGTCAAACGAATCGTACGTCTTAAAGCCATTAAATATTACGCCAATCTACGAATTACAATACCTCGTTAAGCTCATACTACCAAACGGAACAATAGAAGAATGGATAAATAATGGTACAATAATACAAATTCCAAAAACAATATACATAAACTCTACAAGCAGATATTATTTAAATAATACAAATACGTCGTTTATAATATATAGGCCAATGATAATAAAGCCTTGCTATAAATTGCAATACTTCGTTAAGCTCATACTACCAAACGGAACAATAGAAGAATGGCTGGATTCGCACTCTGATTTAATATTACCAAAAATAATACAAATTAATGATACTAGATACATATTAAACGAGCAGAATAATATAATAGAAATACTAGGCTGTCGTATCTTGTGCCCCAAATATGATGTGTATTATCTCGTTAAGCTCATACTACCAAACGGAACAATAGAAGAATGGGTAAAGAAAGATTGCGTAATAATCTTACCGCAGTATATTTATATTTCAAGTTATGAGAGGTATGTGTTAAATTCAACACAGTTCGTTATAGTTCACTCACCGTTAGTTATCCAACCTGAGTACATTAAACAATATTTGATTAATATCAATGGCGTATCTTATTGGTATAATCAAGGTGCTAAGTTACTTATTAAAATAGCTACTACGCCGTTCTTTATAGTAAAATGGGTAGGATCCATAAAAGTAACCAACGGAGAGATAATAACCATTAATGGACCATTAGACCTTAAAGCAGAAATACTGATAAACCCATTATTTGAATATCTTGGTATAGCTGGTATAATAGCTATAATAATACTTGCTATTACTAATGTAATTAGACATAAATCCAAGTGATTCCCATTTTAATATTATAACAGTATTTAATTGTTTATTATCTCATAAAATTTATAAATATAAATAATATAAAGTCTATATTATAGTTAAATACTGACTCAAGTGCGGAACCCAGCTCCCAGATGATGCAAGGTTCTGTCCTAAGTGCGGATTTGATTTTTTCCACAATACAGCAAAACTTACAACAGTCAATTCAGCCACAAATTCAACCGTTAATCGATACTGCAACTAAGGTATCTAGATATATACCAACATTAACCAAATATTGCAGATTTTTATTAATATCATCTATTATGTTAGAAGGATTGGCAACAATTTCATTCGGAATCTACACATATAAATATAATATACTTGGAATAACAACTATACCTATACTAATAATCTCTGCTATATTTTATTTGATTGCTCCGATTTTTTCACTTTACTCTAAAGGAATAAATATTAGTAAAATAACTATATTATTAGAGTTATTTGCCTTTTTATTATTGGCAATAACATATATAATTACAGCAAGAGAAATAGGCTTTAATGCATCATTTTAGGAGTTAGATTTTATTCAAGTACAACTCCAGGCGTGGTGATGCTTATAGGCATTATATTAATAATGTTCACAATGCTCATGGACTTAGGACAATTATTAAATTCGGTAATTCAAATTCTAGGAATAATTTTAATTTATGCATTTACATTTAATACTAATTACAACTTCGAATCGTCCCTTTGGGGAATAGCCGCAACTATAATACTAGCATTTAACTTAATTCCCTTTTTCTATAGAGGAAACTATACGGCAATGACACTAGCTTTAGGCTACAGTTCTGCTATACTAATATTCACAATAGGATTAATAATTACTGGAAGCTCACAAATATCAATTCCATTACTACTCCAAACTCAATACTATTTGCCGTTTATTTTACTTTGATTACTGCTGGAAGTATAGCAATATTAACTGGAATAATTGGAATTCTAGACGCAATATTTATACTAGTTTATGCGTTAATAATGAAATCGCTTCCGCCAATGTGATTTTTTAATATGTATGGATACTCTATTCATATGAAAAGAATTGTAACGCTTGATCCTGCAACTACGGAAATAGTAGCATTTCTTGATGGAACGTCAAGAATTATAGGAGTACCAGAAGACGCTGACTACCCAGTAGAAGTTAAACAGAAAGTAAAGGTGACTAGAAAGCTAGTGAACATAGACAATTCCTTACCATCAGAAGTAATTGATGAAATAGTTAGACAACACATTAAGGAAAGAAAACCTTTACACGAAGCACTTTGGAACAAGATTTACGAGCTAGAACCAGACTTAATAGTAGGCCAAGGAATCTGCGAAGTTTGAGCTTTACCATCTATATCCTCTTTAGGTAATGAGAAAATAGTAACGATGCCTAAAAAATACAGAATTTCGAAAATGGAAGTTTTCAATCCTTCTACATTCATGGATATACCTAAGGAAACGATGAAGATAGCTAAAATTCTAGGAAGAGAAAGAAAAGCTGAAGAACTTAAGGAACAATTTGAGAAAAGCATAGAAGAGACCAAGGGAATTGCAAAGGGTACTAAAACTGTGGTAATAGAATGGATAAAACCAATACACCTCATAGGCAAATGGGTTTCCGACATGGTTAATTTAATGGGTTCAAAGCCCTTAACGAGGCCAGGAGGACAAGGAGGAGTGTTCGATTGGGAAGTAATAAGAGAATTCAACCCAGATTACCTTATAATTTCACCTTGTAGTTTCTCTGTCAATAGGTCTTTAATGGAAATTGAGAAGATTACTACTTTACCCGGTTATAGCGACTTAAATGCAGTAAAACAAGGTCACGTTTACGTTTTAGAACCACTTTATGCTAGGGCATCTCAAAGAACGTTAGAATTCCTAAATGCCTTAAAGGAAATATATACTACAGGGGGAGTTGAAAGAAAATATGGGATAAGGCTTTAATCTTTAAGTAATTACGGAAATTTTTTAAGCAATGTATGAACAGAATTTTTTAGCTGGGCCCGTAGCTCAGCTAGGTAGAGCGGCGGGCTTTTAACCCGTAGGTCCCGGGTTCGAATCCCGGCGGGCCCGCCACATTAGGGGGATACCCCCTAATACCCCCACTTTTCAATTTCTCGTAAGTTTCGACTACGTCAGTTAAGGGGCCGACGTAACGCTCTTTCACCTCACCGTTCACGTTCTCTAATTTGTAAACATAATACCGACCTTTTCTTTCGCGTAAAATATAGTCACCGAATTTATAACGACGTTGTTTTTCGCCCAAAAACGCCCACCGTATTATGGTTGCCAAAAGGAGTTTAAAAGCATTGGCAACTCGTCAATTTTTGCCGTTAAAACTCGTGGAGTTGAAAGAAGACGGCAAAGATTCCTCACTTATGCAAAAAACTGAATTTCGTCTAAACTGCTGCAGTCAGAAAATTCAAAAGCTTTAGTTGTTCTTCAACCTTCAAAGACAAATTCAACAGTGGTGCATCGTATTACAGAGACAAATTCAAATAGTCAAAGTTCCGGTGATAAAAATTCTCCGGAAGTTTTTAGAGTGCTATAGGAAAATGCACCAAATGCACCAGTCTCGAATTTTTCTAATGCACCAGTGCCTAAATTCAGTGGGGAAATTGGGGAATTTTGCTTATGCTCTTCCAAAACTTCCGGAGAATTTTTATCGGATTGGGGAAAGTTATTTGAATTTGTATCTGTAATACGATTCCCCAGTGTTGAATTTTCGCCGTTAAGCAGTAACAAAAATTCTCCATATATTATGCTAAATGTACATTATACATAGAGGTGCAAAAAATTTAAAATTATGTAGGATAAGGAATTATTATGCACCGCAAGAAGGAGATATCGTTTCTTGAGGTAGAGACGTTAAGGAGACTTGTAGAAAAAATGTGGGAAGAGCGGAAGGAAATCGTTGTTAACTGAACTGCCCCGCCTTCCACTCTCCCCGCATAAGGTATCACCTTTTTTATAAAAACCTAAACGCCTTCCTCGAGCCCTTTTTGCGTCTTAATCTCCTTAATTAACTCGTAAACAGACTGTAAATAAAGTTATATGCCCTTTTTTCTAAACCTAACTTATGTTATTACGTATATGGTTAAAATGGTTGAAAGTTGAGATGTTTTCCGTTCCCGTTAAAGAAGGCAAATTTCTGATTCCCATTAAAGAGAAAGGCAAATTTCTGAGGATATCGAATAACGAATTACGGGCTTCTCAAGGTCTTAAATACCCATGGCGTAACGGTGAAGCTATAAAGAGTTGGTGGCTTGAGGTACACAAACCTTTTTACGATTTTCTTTCTAAGATACTACCCGAAAAACTTGGGTTAACCCCGAAATAGGCTTTTTAGGTCAATTCGGGCTATTCTTCCTCATCTTCTTCCTCTTCCATCTTCTCTTCCCTTTCCTCACTTAGATCCTCATCAATATCCATGTCATGCTCAAATCCACGATACCCGCGAATTAATTCGACATAGCCGTGGTAAGTTCTGCATATGTACTCATAATCCTTACCCTCTTTAAACGCCAAACCTTTATAGCATACATAGCGTAACGCCTCATAGACTTTGCGGGCATGCCATTCAGTCCACCCAAACTCAAATTGCAAAGCCGTTCTACTCACTTTCCCCTCACGCCTCAATAGTTCTATAGCCTTCTGTAAATCGGGGTTCTTCTTAAAATTTGTGAGTGTATGTTTTCGTGAGACTCCATAAGCTATATAATCATTTGGCAAAATATATAGCTTTTGATGAAAGCTAAATTAGCTATAAAGACTAAAGAGGCCCAAGTAAACCCTCTAGAGTTTCTAAAGAGGACTATAGAGAACCAGTTCACGCCCGTGAGTAATGACCTGCAGATATACGTTTCACTCAGGGCGGTGTATAAGTGGGTCTGTCCTATTTGCTTAACTCCTTTCGAAACACACCAGGCTTTCATTATGCATTTGCGTTATGAGGAAAAAGAGAAGACGTGTAGGTATTGCGGGAAAACGTTTACAAAAATCGACAATTTGATAGCCATATAGGCAAAAAGCACGTGTGGCTTCCGTGGGGTAGGCATAACGAAAATAGCGGGTGAGGTACTTGTTAAATTCAGATTATGAATACACAACTTGAGGAGTTTAATAAGCTTAGCGATAAGCGAAAAACGATTCAGAATGAGCGCCTGGTCAAAACTAAAGAAGGCTGAAGGGGTTAACGTAGGAGTCCTCATTGGATTATTTATATTTATCCTTATAGGAATAGTACTATTGCCCGTCATTACCGGCGAAGTATCAAGCCTGACAACCGGTTCTTCACCTAGTGTCACCGGTACAGACGCTACACTGCTAAGCCTGGTACCACTCTTCTACATCTTAGTCCTCATCATAGTACCGGCAGTAGTGGCGTACAAAATCTATAAAGAGTGAGGTACTTGGTAAACTTAGGGAGAAAGCCTCAAAAGTACCAAGTACCTAATGTTATTTTTCTTTCAATATCACGCGTGAAAGGTACTTGAAACGGGTCTGGTTTTCAAACCTTAACTGCGTTAGTTTTTGTTTGTTTAACAGTTTTTTCTGAACCCGTTTTGTTTGTGAAGTGTGGCTTCCGTGGGGTAGGCATAAAGAGTGACGAGAATCCTTAATAATAATGAGTCAGAAAACCAGAAAGGGCGGAAAGGACGTAAATTAACGAATCAGAAAAACTCCAGAAAAAATACGTTATTTTCTTTTACGTCGAGTTCTCAGAGTTTGACGCGTTTTTAGGGCTATTTTTTGTAGAATTTATCGCTCCAGAAAAGATAGATTCGGCAATATCCCTAGGTAACGTAATCATATCGTCTACCTTTAACTTATACTGGTCGTTTGCCTTATCGTAATATAATTTCGCCTTCGCCTTTATCCTCTCTATCAATTCGTCGTATTTCGCGTCCGTCACTTTGCCCGTCAATTCGTCTATTAGCGATTGCGTGACTTTCGCCCTCATTTCCGCATACCTTTGCCTCACGTCGTCCGGTATCTTATAATAAAACATGTCGAAGTGCATGACTTCAACATAGCGGTAGTCGGGCTTATAATTTGTCGTTGAATTAACGACGAGTCTACGCTTATATATCGTCGCATATCCGCCGTCCGCCCAATACTCGTCGCCTAGATATTCGTATTGCCCGTCTCGTATCTTTTTGCCCTTCCTAGGTCTGACATGTCCGTGAATTACCGCTAAATACGTCAATTTATCACGTACGTTCTTCAGTATATCGCCTTCGTCCGGCGTAGTGAATATTACGAAGTTTGTAACGTCACGAATAACGTTGAAAAATTTTGCGAAATCGTTCTTATCACGCCAATCGTACTTACTTAGGTGTACGCCCGCGTCGTCTATCAATATCGCGTCGTAATGCTTACGCTTTCTCAACAACTCGATAGGGTCGAACGTCATACTCTCGAGAACTTTATCCCAATCGCCGTAGTAGTGATAGAGCGTACGCATTGCGTAGGTCGTCTTTCCGACGCCCTGACGCCCGACTATCATTACGCTCATAAAGCCGTTCTCTTTTACCATTCGTTTTATCTTATCGACAAAGTACATGCTGTCACCTCAATCTTCGTCCTTCTCTTCCGTATTATCGCCCTTTAGTAACCGACTAATAAGGTTCTTATTCACGTTTTCTCTAGACTCTCCTGACGACACTTTCAAGACTTTCAATATATCGCGTCTTCCTCTTCCGTTCTTTGAGACTAAATGGCGTTTTAATTTCTCCGCGTAATTCGCTAATTCTGTAACGGGTTCTTCGCCGAAATATTTCGGCAAATTTGCAAATTCGTGAGCCGTTAGAATTAGCGGAATCTGATTTCCCGTCAAATAATACATAGTATCTTTAGGATTTACGAGTTCGTCGATAGCACGATTCGTGACTGTATAAGGATTTTCGATTTCTTCAATATCGTCTTCGTTTAATTCCGCTATCTTTTTTCTCAATTCGTCATTTTCTTTCTCTAATTGTTCGACTGACTTCTTAGCCATAATATACATTTGTATACGCAATTAAAAAGCGTATTTTGCCAACCACTCTGCATATTTGCGGTAATGCTCTTTCGCTATTCCGAAAAGCGAAACGTAGTGTTGAGTCAGTACGCGGGTAGGCTTTCTACCCTGGATAAAGTCAATGACGTCGAGAGGTACCCCTAACTCCGCCATTTTCGTCGCGACGAATTTCCGGAAGTACTTTATCGCTATAGCGTCTTTATTCCGGCGTTCGAAATCGGCTATAGCGTACCCCGTTATGTCGATTTTGCGTAACGGCGTTAAGTGAAAGACGTAGAAAACGCTCTTTTGGCCTCTAGTCCATGCCAACGGGTAATAACATAGCATTGGGGCGCCCACTTCACATACGTCCTTTTCCGGTTCCTTCAAAACGCGTAATATTTCGCTCAGTCTCGACCCCGACTCCAACGCTAAGCGGTAAACGAAATAGACGTTCTCACTGTACTCCTTAGCTAAACTAAGCGTCCTCTTAACTTCTTCCAACGTTGGTACTCTCAAATCCGGTTTCGACGATATCGTTTTCAATTTCTCTAAAACATCAGAAACATCTATACCTTTTTCTGATAAGAAGCGGGCAAACGCTCTATACGCAAATATTCTATTTCTCTTCTTCTCGAATGGCTTTTGTACTTGCTGAACGTATAATTTCGCTGTCTTTTCGTTAATTCCTCTTTCTCTTGTTGCCCAAGAGTAAAATTCTTCCAAGTTGCCTTCCGTTACGTATTTGCGTAAAATGGCAACTTCTTTCAATTCTTCAGCACGATTACGTAACTCGTCCAGTTCACGGCGGGCTTTTAACCCGTAGGTCCCGGGTTCGAATCCCGGCGGGCCCGCCACACCTATTGGTAAATAAAAATAATTGTATATTAATAATATTTGTTTAATAGCTAAGCTTTATAGCTTCTAATCTTCGTTCAATTTTAGCTAAATCTTTATTTAAAGGAATAGCCGTTGTCAGCAGTTTCCGATAAATCGTGAAGTTTATATGCTTTAATGGTAAATATGAGTACAGTCACACCAGATGTGGATGGGTTTTCCCGAAAGGTGTGGCGATAACTCGAAGATGTGCAGGTTTCCCCATCAGATGGCAACGCTCTGATGGGTGGGGTTATCCCGCTAAAGGGGCGGAGGGGTAACGGAAGTGATCCTGGTGAAGCCAAAGGGCTGAGAATTGGATACAAATTCATGAAAATTCAATGAAGCCCAAACCCCGTAGTCGATTAGCAATACCTATGATGGAAAGTATTTTAATATGGTTAAAGCTACACTGGTTTTATTGTCAAGAACTATTAAGACTGTAACACTTATACGTAACTACTAGTTATTTTTAATTACTTTTAGATATTTTTTGACAAGTTATGTTTACATAGTATTACGAATTGTTTTTATTGATGACCTCCTAACTGACGACTGCTCACGAGAGTAATGATGTTTCCCTCGACTAGTGTGACTGCGTATGATCCCTTAGCCCGCGTGGAATTAGAAGCAAGGAAAAGTTACGTCACGGATAAACACTTCTAGCCTAGGAGTATAAACAAATATTCTTAAATAAACGATTTTATCAGCTTTTTCATTAGTAAAAGATTGGTAAGCGATGCTTAGACTATGGTCTCATGTTAACAAATAATCGTTTTTAACTTTGACGATAAAGAATAACTATGGAGAGGGATCTTTATAAGGTTGGAGAGGACTACGTCGAAGCCAGAATAATTGAAAGCTTGTCTGACCTTCTTCTCTCCCTTACTCTATGGAAGGAAGGCTACACTAGAAACTCTGCAGGAAAAGCTTTTAGTGCAGTGAAAGCGTTAATGAGCGCATTCATAGTAACTAATGAAGACAAATTAATTAACTTAGCCAAGGACGATCAAGAGAGGAAGTGGATTAAAAAGAAGGCACACGTAGTTCCTACGCATGGTATGTATGGTTTAGCGCAATTGTTAAGGAAGATAGGGATTGATATTGTAAACCTTGTGAACTACGCTTTAGACCTTCACGATTATCAATATAATGGTTTTGAGCCGGGCTTTAGTAAATACAGTAAGAAGGAGCAAGTGCTCGAGGATTTAATTACCGTAGTAAAGGAGACTAAGAAGGTAATAGAATTATATTTTGCCAAGTACGAGATTAAAGAAGTCTCAGAAAAAATCGATGAACTACTAAAGGAGCTAGAAGAAGGTGAATGAGAAAGGAGCACATATTATAGAAGATTTAGAAAAATTCCTTAAGAATAAAAATTTTAGGTAATCTCAATAGGAAAGTTGAAGGAGTTTGTTAAAACTATTTGATTAAAGTTTCTGTCATGCAGGGGTTTGGGCTTCATTGAATTTTCATGAATTTGTATCCAATTCTCAGCCCTTTGGCTTCACCAGGATCACTTCCGTTACCCCTCCGCCCCTTTAGCGGGATAACCCCACCCATCAGAGCGTTGCCATCTGATGGGGAAACCTGCACATCTTTTAGCCACACCTTTCGGGAAAACCCATCCACATCTGGTGTGACTGTGCTCATATTTACCATTAAAGCATATAAACTTCACGATTTATCGGAAACTGCTGACAACGGCATTTATGGAAGAATTAAACTATTCTCATCCTTATATGCCAGGAATGAAGAACTAACTTCTACCACTGCTATCAGTAGCATTGATAAATAAAAAATATAAAATAACGAAATAAAACTCTTATACTGCTAACTACTATTCTTGTTTTTTCTTACCTTTCTTTGGAATTACTCTTTCCGCTCCTTCCTTACTTTTTCTCCGGCTTTTTCTGCTTCTTTTGCTACGTCCTTAGTCACATCCTCTATCTTTTTTAGTTATTTTCTTTGCGATTAAAGATATACTTCTCTATACTGGTAAAAAAGGTTTTCTAAAGATGATAAACATAAGTTTTTTTCATTTAAGAAAAGCTTATACTAAAGTTTAAAAACTTTAAATCCCAATATAGCTCATGGGAATTAGAACAGGTCAGGAATATTTAGATTCAATTAAGGTAAGAAATAAGGTAGAAATCTACGTGATGGGTAAGGAAGTTAAAGACGTAACAACTAATCCCTTCCTAAAGCCCTCAGTTTTAGCTTTTAAGGCAACATTTGATTCAGCATGGGACGAAGACACAAAGGATTTGGCCAGAGTTTGGAGCCCTTTCATTAACGAGGAAGTTAATAGATTTAATCATATTCATAGATCACCAGAGGATTTAGCGGCAAAAGTAAAACTTCTGAGAAAAATAAGTCACAAGGTTGGAGCATGTTTCCAAAGATGCGTAGGATACGACGCGCTAAACACTCTTTATATAATAACGGAATTGATGGCACAGCACGGAAAAACTGAACCGAAGGAGAAATTTATAGAATACTTAAAGACCGTGCAAAAGAAGGATTTAGCTTTAGCAGGAGCAATGACTGACGCAAAAGGAGTAAGGACTCTAAAACCTCACGAACAGCCCAATAAGAACGCTTACGTAAGGATTACTGAAGTTACTAAAGACGGTATTTACGTTTCAGGAGCGAAGGCAAACATTACAGGAGTTGCTGCTAGCGAAGAGATAGTAGTTTTACCTACAAGGGCGATGGGTCCAGAAGATCAAGATTATGCAGTTGCTTTCTCAATTCCTACCGATACTGAAGGAATAAAAATAATAGTAGGAAGGCAATTAAACGACGCAAGGAGACTTGAAGGAGGAGAAATAGATGCATTGCCTTACTTTTACAACCACGAGGGATTAATTATATTCGACAACGTGTTCGTACCCATGGAAAGAGTATTTCTCATGAGGGATTGGCAATACACAAGCCAATTAGTTGAAATATTCTCAGCTTATCACAGACAAGGATACGGAGGATGTAAAGCAGGGTTAGGAGACGTAATTATTGGCGCTACTTACAATTTAGCTAAGCAAATAGGAGTCGAGAAAGCTCCCCACGTTCAAGACAAGATTAATGAGGAAATCTTCCTAACTGAGACGATGTATGCAGCAGGAATTGCCGCAAGCTTGAACGGGATTGAGGTTTGCCCAGGTTGTTGGTGGGTTAATCCAATGCAGGCTAACGTCACAAAGCACTTAGTTACTAGATTCCCTTCACAGATTGCTCAATTGGCAATTGATATTGCCGGAGGAATATTAGGAACTGCTCCAAGTGAATGGGATTTGAAGAATCCTAAGATTAAGGAATTATTGGCAAAGTATTTACAAGGAGTTGAGGGATACACTGCAGAAGATAGGATAAGGATGGTTAGACTGCTGGAAAACGTAGCTTTAGGAGTTGCTTTCCAGATAGAATCAGTTCACGGTGCTGGAAGTCCAGCAGCTCAACGTATAATGTTCAGCAGGCTATACAATTTAAGCTATACAGAGGAAGTTGCTAAAAGATTAGCAGGAATGAAATCAAACGTTAAGTTTACAAAGAAGGTTGAACCTTGGAAGGAATCTGAAACTGAAAAATTAGCTAAAGAAGCTGAGAAGAACACAGTAACTGCTAGCGGTGGAAAATAAAAGTAGTTATAAAAACATCAGAAATGACCTACCTATTTTCCCTGTAATAATATCTTTACGTGATATCTTATACAATCCATGTACCTATCGTGTTTTCTTTCTCTGTTTAACACTATGTAATTAATTACGAACTTGTTTGAGAGTATTTTTCTTGCATACTCAACGCTTAGATCAGAGGACTTTAATAACCCAGTAATATCGGGATTAAAGAATCCCAGGTCTTGTTCCTTAAGGGAGAATATAAAATCCCTAGTTTCTTCTTTCCACGAGTTAAGTACTTTTCTCACTTCGTCACAGCTTATATTCAACGTCTTCGCTATGAAAATTACCGGCTTATTATGGCATCTCCAGTAAGCAATCTCTTTTTCTAAATCCATGTGAAGAAAAATACCGGAGTAAGTTTAACGCTTTTCTATTTAACCAGATCTCCTTAATTTCTCGAACAACAACCAAGAGGCTTGTGAAGCAGACTCCAATGACCTCATTGTAGGATAAAGGTTCCATTCGAATTCTCCGTGAGCTAGTAAATTCCTTACGTTAATCGCTAACCTAAAAGCTAAGCTAGTCCTATCATCCATAAACCTTTCAGCCCAGGCTAAAAGGGAACCTTGAGAATAAGGAAACACTTCGCCGTTAACTTTTACCTTATATTTACTCCAGCCCTTTCTTTTCAGGAGTAATTTAAGTTTACGATAATCCAGGTTCTTTACCTTAACCTTCTTTTTTCCGTATTTTACATATTCGGCCTTCTTTAACCATTCACTATATAAGGCCCTCAGAGACATTTCCATAACTAAGTAAATTTCTAAAGTAGTGATCTCGTTAAATCCCCCTATTTCTAAGAGTTTGATTGCTCCAGATTGTATTTTTCTAACTTTTTCAGGCAAATCGTCATGTATTTCTCCAGGGCCCAGAATTATGTAAGGAATATTTGCTAAAAATACTCCTACTACATCCTTCTTTTTACCAACTTTTATTTTCTCTTCTCCATCTATTATTACATACTTATCCTTATATTCAATTTTATTTAAAACTTCGTCAAGGATTTCGTCATCTCCAGATTTCTTATACTGGAAGAAATTGTCAATTGCTCTGATAATTTTTTTCTTTAACACAAATAGTTTTATCTAAATTGGCCTTATAATCTTATCCATGCCTGGAGGAAGAGGTAGAATAGGAGTAATTATTCCAGCAAATAATGCTGCAATGGAATATGACTTGTGGAAAATGGCTCCGGAAGGAGTTACAATACACGTTACCAGAATGAAGCCTACAAAGGGTTGTGAGCCTACTGACGTTGAGGCTTTTAGACAGGAAATTAAGGAAACTTACTACTTACTACACGAAGTTTCCGACGTAATAATTTACGGTAGAACTTATGGGACTCATAAGCACGGTAGCATTATTAAGGAAATAATTAAGGATGCCGTAATACCTGAAGAAGCTGTAGTTGAAGTACTAAGAAAGTTAGGAGTTAAGAAGGTTTGGGTGGGTACTCCTTATATAAAGGAGAGGACTTTGGAGGAAGTATCGTGGATAAAATCACAAGGATTTGAGGTAACTGGCTTTGACAGTCTAGGTAAGATTAAGGGTGTTGATATTTCAAATACTCCGGTATTTACAATCTACAGATTAGTAAAAAGGAATTTGGAAGACGTACTTAAGGCAGATGCTGTTTACATTGCTTGCACAGCATTATCAACTTTTGAGGCATCACATTACTTGCACGAAGATTTGGGAATGCCTATTGTAACAGAGAACGTTGCAGCAATGTGGAAGGCTTTGCAAAAGATTAAAGTGAAAGGTATTACGCCAGGGTTTGAATTAAGATAGAAAACTTTTATAATGACAGAATGTAGTGATGCTTGTGAATAGAATAATAATCGGAATCTTGCTGATGCTGATATCTATCTCAGCATTAGTATTTTATTCGCAAGATCATTATAAAGAGGTAAAATTGAACCCAAATGACGGATATACGATGAGAATTAACTCGCCGATAACCTTCATTTATTATAAAATATGCGGAGGAAACGTTAGCCTAAAAATTATTAATGGATCTGTCATAAATACTTATGGGGCAGGAGGGAAGTACATTGCTTTGGTTAAAAGTAATGGTCAAAATAGTTTGCTAGTATTTTTAAATAAAAATAATCAAACCATAAGCGTAATCAAGTATACTATAGAAGCCTTATGCAGTAGTAAATTTTACGAATTCCTTTTCTCTGTCCTATTATTCATAATAGGAGCAGGAGTAGTTCTAGTTGAGATAAGGAAGAGAAAATAAAGCGAGTGTTTACCCATCACATAACTTCTTAATGACTCACACACATTCGCCTTAGTCGAGGAAACGCTACTATCCTTCCATCTAACTTTTATCACTCTCCTCCTCATGAGTAGTCATTAGTTATACGATAATCAATAAAATGCATTAATAATGTCGTATAAACATAATATGTACTAAAACTATATTTAGTCAATTAAAAAATAACGAGACTAAAAGATTAATTCTTTTCAGATTAATTTTATGGATTATATTCATTATATATTAAAAATACATTTATTCTAGTTTTTATTTATTCATTACAAACAATGGTAACAATGTAAACTTAATTTAGATAGCTCTCTAAAAAGATTTATCAAAAAGTTAGAAAACGTATATATTTCAAACGATATAAAAAATATATTCCCTAAAAGTTCATTAACATATATGAGTTCAGTTTCAAAAAGTTTAATTAACTTAGTTAATGCAGTACTTCAGTTAGATAAAGACTGGGTAAGCAGAATAACGATGGCAATGATAGTACTGAGCTTAGTCTGGGGAATTCTAGGTATCATTGATGCGTTGGCGGCAAGAATTCAAGAACTAAGTTGGGGAGTATCTCAGACTCTTGTTCTAACTTCACAAGAGTATTATGCAAGTATAGGATTACATGCAATGAGAGACTTATTCGGCTTTGCAGTACAGTTGGAAATTGCGATCTTTGTATTTCTATCTTACAAGATATTACACTTCCAACCAAGAGCAAAGTGGTTCCTTAACATCGGATTCATACTATTCAACATAGCATTCATGTTACTTGAAGGACCAATAGTTGCGTATCCAACGTTCAACGATAATTACTTCCCAGCAGAGAGCTGGTATTACTTGTCACCTTATGGATTACCTGCATATTCACAAGACGTAGTATCTCCGCTATGGTTCTTCGGCTGGGAATTAATGGATATAGGTGTTTACATATATGTTATATGGATAATTTATCACTATTATCTTGCAACTAAGACGTACAAAGAAAAACTACCAATATTTGGAGTCTTCGCATTAATGACATCATTAATGATAGCAATAGGATGGAGCGGAGAAGTTGCAGCTAATACATGGGATATATTAAACTACTATGGGCTTGTAGGACTAAACGTAATATCCAACCAAATTGCCTTCGGAATATTATGGCACTCAATCGTGTACATAGTTTGGATGCCGGCAGTTGGTGCAATGTATTACTTAATACCACTCTTAGCAGGAAAACCATTATATAGTGACAGAATGGGAAGAGTAGCAGCACTCTTATACTTAGTATTCTCTAATAACGTGCCAATACACCACTTATATATGGTAGACTTACCAGTATACTTGAAAATTTTACAAGAAGTATTAACATATGGTGTCGTTGTACCATCAATGATGACGTTCTTCAACTTATGGGCAACGGTTAAAGGAGCGCAAGTAAAGATGAACTTGATTACGGCATGGATATCAATTAGCTTTGCAGGAGCAATAGCTGCTGGAGTAACAGGAATTGCGAACGGTGATATAAGCTTTGACGCAATAATACACGATAGTATGTGGGTACCAGGACACTTCCACGCAATGATATTCTGGTCAATTGTTCCAGCAGGATTTGCAACCCTCTATTACATGATACCAATGCTAACCGGAAGAATGTGGTACTCCAACAAGTTAGGCTGGATTCATCTAGTAGGTTACATGATAGGAACAGCAATGGTAATAGTAGGCTTCGATGCGCTAGGATTAGCTGGACTAGTAAGAAAGGCAGAAATTTACCCGTTAATTTCTGCTTATGTTACTCCAGAAATAATAGCAAGCTTAGGGGCAATGATTGCTGATACATCAACCCTATTATGGTTAGGAAACCTAGTATTAACACTATTAAAAGGAAAGACGCAGAATTTTGAGGGAGTAAGTTTAGATAACGCAGTATCATTCATAGCATCAACGTTAGAAGCACCAAGATTAGATAAGATAGAAGTACCTTTACATAACGTAAAGTCAGCATTAATAAGGGCATTTGAGAAGAAGTAACTCGTTATTATTTACCCTTTTTCTTTTTTATGAAAGCTTCTTTTTCCCTAAATCAATTATATACTGCATGAGAGCAATAATAATCGGTGCTGGACATAACGGACTTGTTGCATCTTACTATTTAAGAAAGGCAGGCTTTGATGTATTAATTTTTGATAATAAATTCGGAGGAATGACTGACACTACGTCAATAAAAGGAGTTAAAGTAAGTAGAGCGTCTTACGTGCTAGGTTTAATGCCAAGAAAATTCATAGATGAATTTGAAATTCCAATAATTGAACAAGACCCAATACAAACAATATGGTTAGAAGATAGGATAATTCCCTTCTGGAGAGATAAGGAAAAGAGGATGAAAGAATTGGTAAACGCTGGGGAAGATAAGTTTCCGGAATTTGAAGAGAAGATATTTAAATTTAAGAAACTTCTGGAGGAAAAGTTTACTTTTGTAACTGCTCCTCCTTCAGAAAAAGAGGTTATAGAAGAAGCGAAAAATGCCGGAATAGAAGACGTTATGAGGCCTTCAAAAGAGTTCCTGTCAAAGTACCTTTCGAGAGATCTGCACGATTTCTTCATTTACCCTGGAATGGAAGATTCTCCTGCATACTTAGTAGCTTATTTTTACGATGATTGGTCTTTCGTAAAAGGCGGTATGGGAACAGTTGCCGAGAAGATCTTTGAGAAGGCTAACAAGCTAGGAGTTAATTTCGTGAGCGAAAAGGTGAATAAAATTCTTGTTGAACATGATAAAGCAGTAGGAGTTAAGGTTGGAGATAAAGTTTACAAGGCAGACGTTATTTTATCTACAGCTAGTCCTGCTGAAACGATGAAATTAGCCGAATATGATCATAAATTTACTCTAGGTAAAAATAAGTGGGTAAAATATAATGTGATCTTTAAGGAATTTCCTAAGGTAGACGAGAGGATAAAGAATTTCATTAATTCTATAATAGACTTTGAGGGCGGAGAAGTCGTAATTCCTTCAACAGTTGACGACAGAGGAGGAATAGTAATGGAATTCATGGGTAACTATGAAGAAGTGATTGAAAAGTTCAAAGGCGAAATAGTTTACGTAGATAAATTGAACGCAAGAATTGCGGAAGAGATTTATAATTTACCTGCAGGTAATTTAAACCATTTACCGATGAGGGAACCGTATTTATTTGACGGTAGGCCGGAGAAAGGTTGGGGGTATAAAACTCCTATAAAGGACTTGTACTTAGGAGGAGCTGGAACTTACCCTGGAGGCCAGGTCTCTGGCATACCGGGTTATAATTCAGCAAGGCTAATAATTAAGGAGAAGTTAGGAAAGGATTTTACTTAATGGAAGCTTTTTAATTTCTCCCTTTAACACGATTTTATGAAATTTTACTTAGGAACTACTAGCAAACTAAAGCTTTCCGCAGTCGAGGAAGTGCTTAAGAACTACGTAACTGATTACGAAATTTTAGCATTTAATTCTCCTTCAGGAGTTCCTATAACTCCATGGAACGAGGAAATTATAAAAGGCGCAAGAAATAGAGCCGAAAATTTGAGGAAGAAATTTCTTGATAATGACGGGGTATATGTAGGTTTAGAAAGTGGACTCGTAGAGAGGTTTGGCAGTGTATATGAAGAGACTTGGTGTGTAATAATTTTTAGGGAAAAAGAATTTTCAGCGTATTCCAGCGGTTTGAGATTTCCTTCAGAAATTGTTGAGAAAATTAGACAAGGAATTCCTCATAGTGATATTATGGACGAGATTTCGAGAAAATTTAATTCCTCACCAAAAGACACTTGGGGCTGAATCCTTTTTCACGTAGATAGAAATCTTTTTATATCTGTTTATAACAAAATTTTGTTGATAAATAATGATCTCTCACACCGATGTGGGCTATGCCCAAAAGGGTGAGGGAGATTACGGAGATGTGAGCCCCGTGCCGTTGGACTCGAAGGAGTCCCATGACCCACCTACAGTAAGTGGGTGGTTGAGGGCTAAGTCCCTATACTCGATCATGATCGAACATAAAATGAGTGAAATGAAAGTGTAGGGACAAACGGTTATATACTAAGTTTAAGTTAACAAGGAAATGCGAAATAAAAGAAGCTTTTAGGAATGCACTCGTAATGATGCTAACTTGTGAACAAGCCTCAATTATTTAATAAAAGATTAAGCAAAGGGTTATGAAGCGAATAGCCTTAACTGCTTTAATATCTAGGATCGCCAATAATATTATACTCACATTATCGCCAGTAATTGCTAAGATTGATTATCATTTTCCGTTGGGAAGTCTAGGAATAATAGAGGCAATAGTATTAGTTTCTATTATAATATCAATGTTGTCGATAAATCTTATTTACTCAAGAGAAATACTACTCCTATCTTTTATTCTCTTATCAGTTTCGTTAATTTTGCTTAACATGCATAATGTGAGCATTTTCTTCTTGTCCTTAATCCTTGCAGGCACATCATTTGGAGTAATTATTCCTTCAATGACTACTATAGCCTCAAGCATTGCTGACGATTGCAATTCAAAAGCTAGATTGCTTAAAATGTACACGTTCGGTTTAAGTATAGGTGCAGTAATTAGTGCACTTTTAGAAGGGTCGGACTTTCATTGAGGTTTCATGAATTTGTATTCAACCCCTCGTCCTCATTCCCCTTGTCCGGCTCCCCACGCCTAGGTTAGGGAGTATGGACTCCCAGCCACGACATGGGGAGCCTCATCGAACCCATCCTCCCCCTCACATTGCTCCTCGGGTTCATTGTAGGGCTCTCTTCTACATGTTAATGTTAACGACAAAATTTATAAATCTTGCGGTTACTTATAATCATATGGAACAAATCGTTTTCCGTGGTGTCATATCCTCAGCCGGTAGGGATAAGTACGGGGATCAGAGGTATACAATAAACGTGCCGAAAAGTGTGAGAGATAAGGTTAGTAAAATCGTTGGAAAGGAGGTGATTGTAATTGTTATCCTACCAGATGATGAGGAATAAATTGATAGGGTCTAGGGAAGCAATTGAAAACTTCCAATTCATTACAATAAATGGTAAA
>Ga0326758_100112_pt1 | contig 26220 bp, 24 predicted proteins | sample GCRJH_S_FD_207221 | JGI IMG/M metagenome (GOLD analysis project Ga0326758, IMG submission 207221) | Hot spring sediment microbial communities from Geyser Creek Basin, Yellowstone National Park, WY, United States - GCR.JH_S | ecosystem: Environmental > Aquatic > Thermal springs > Near-boiling... | reverse complement strand
GGCTTCTTCGACCTAGCGCTAGGCGCTACCGTACCCACGTAATAGGGGACTGCGACTAAATCATTACTACCTAGCTCAGATACGTCCATAACTTCGATTACCTTACCTGCATTAAGTATGCTTAATAATAGCTGTAAACCCTCATTCGGATCACCACCACCGCCAGTACCAAGTACGGTAGCGCCTAGGACCAAGTTCTCCACATCCTCCCTACTGGTAATAATCTTCATACGTTATCATGGCATTTAGGATCCTTAATAATTTTAACACCACGTACATACTACGAACAAAACGATGCTTAGCACAAAGCTTAAAAGCGCCAAATTATTTATTGTTTTATGCCTTACGGAGGTGGTGTAAGTAGGACTGTAATTGCGGTAATAGCAATAGTCATAGTGGTTGCTATAGTTATCGGCATATACTATGCACTAACAATTAAACCAACACCGCCCAAACCAGTAACTAATGTAACGAAGCCTGTTACCACCGTTTCATGCCCATTACCGAGCAATACAAGTGTGATAATATCGATCGAAAATGAGCCACCAAACTCCGTAGATCCAGCAGTAGGCTTTTACGCGGGTGAGGACGAGATAATGACGAACGTGTACCAAGGCCTCATAATGTTTAATTACACCAGTATTAATTCATTCGTACCAATAATAGCGAGTTCATGGCAGGTCGCACCTAACTATACCGTCTACGTATTCAACATAAGGCATGGCGTCTACTTCGCCAATGGTGACCCTGTTAATGCAACAACGTTCTGGTTCAGCATATACAGGGTAATACTCATGAACCAGGTAGACGCAAGCTTCTTCACAAACATTCTCTACAACGGCACAGAGGCTACAATAACAGGTTATGCTATTCCCTGGGGTGCGTGCCATGCATTGGCTTATGCCACTGGCAATAGTGCCTATACGAGCAATTACACACTCTGCGCCTACGCCCTAGCCAACGTCCTAAGCAACTTCAACGTCCACAACGTAACAATACAGAAACTCATGAGTTATCCAAACCAAGCAATTGTAGTTCTCGATCCATACACACTGGAGTTCAAGCTCCTTAACCCATACATGTTCTTCCTACAAATCCTCGCCGAGTACCCAGCATCAGCCGTAGACCCAGTTTTCGTTGATCAGAATGGTGGTGTCGTTCCGAATCAGCAAAATACGTACATGAATACCCACACCATGGGTACTGGGCCGTATCAAGTGGTTCAGTGGGTTCCTGGGCAAATGGTTGTGCTTCAGGCAAACCCGAATTATTGGGCCGCGAAACTACCACCAAGTGAGAGCAACATAATGCTCACACCGCCAAAGATAAAGACTGTGATACTTGAGTACACATCCTCCGCGAATCAAATAATCAATATGCTCGAGAGCGGTAAGGCCCAGCTAATGGGCCCGCTGGCCATACCTGCACTACCACCGCTTTACCTACCGTCACTGGAACAGAACCCATGCCTCAGGGTTGTGATAGAACCGACGAGCGCCCCAACATGGCTATTCCTAATGATAACCCTTGATACTCAAAAGTATCCATTAAACATAACGGCAGTTAGGGCGGCATTGGTCAATGCGATTAATTACACGGAAATACTGGATACAGTAGCCATGGGCGCCGGTGAGTTATACGTAGGGCCCATAAGCCCCGGAATGCCCTTCTATAACCCAGGTAATTTACCGCCATATAATTACGATCCAAACCTAGCAATACAAATACTCAAGAGCCTCGGCTTTAAGCTAACCCTACCCAACGGCACCGTCATCAACCCCAATGGACAACCACTATCGTTAACATTAACGTATGTCTCAGATGACCCAGCCCAGGTCAAGATAGCACAGGAGGTACAAATAATGCTGTCACAAATCGGTGTGCAGCTAACACTAAACCCAGTAACTACTCAGCAGGAGGAGAACCTGATATCGCAACCATGCACAGCACCTAGCTACCCACAGATGCTGATTTGGTACTGGTATCCAAGCTGGCTAGATCCAGTTTATCAAGATCTTGTTGTGCAAACAAACGCTATGTATAGCGGCATAGCTGGTAACGTGGCTTGCTTCAACAATACCGAGGTGAACGATCTAACAAATGTATTACCCTTCATTACGAACGAAACCCTAATGACCCAATACGTTACTGAGGTTTATAACATCACCTACCAACAAGCACCCGATATATGGCTTTATGCAATTAGGCAGTATTGGGTACAGAGTTGTTATGTGCAGGGTGTATTTTGGAACCCAGGAATACTTGGTTACTACTTCCCACTCATGTATTACAACACCACCGCATGCAGCCCCTCATAAAAACTTCTGAAGTGAGTAAATATTTAAAATCATTATTGCTTTATGAAGTTAGGTCATGTCTATTTGGACCTACGTAATAAATAGGGCAGTTAGGTCATTCCTCTTAATACTTGGGATAATAATTCTAACGTTCATACTATCACATGTACTAGCACCTAACCCAGCATATGTATGGGCTGGTCCCCATGCAGCTCCATCAGTCATTCAAGCCATAATCAGGGAGTACCACCTTGATCAACCAATTTATGTTCAATTGTATTACTACCTGGTGTCCGCATTAACATTCAACTTCGGCTTTTCACCCTATTTTAAGCAACCCGTTAGTGAATTAATCGCCATTTACCTACCAAGAACCCTGCAATTAATATTCGTCGCCATGGTACTGACAGGCCTAATAGGAGTATTCACGGGAGCTTTCGCCGCCGAGCACAAGGATGAATGGGGCGATTACACAGTCAAGGCTTTATACCTAATAAGTTGGTGCATGCCACCATTTCTTGCAGCCCTACTGCTTCAATTATTCATAGCGTATTATTGGGGAGTATTACCCCCAAACCTCATGGCAGACCCAACCTTAATAACCCCAAGGTACATAACCGGCTTCCCAACAATAGATGCGTTAATTGAGGGCAACTGGCCATACTTCTGGTCAAGCCTTAAGCACCTAATACTGCCCGCGTTCTCCCTAGCTCTGATATCGTTTGGTGTAATAACTAGGATAACGAGGTCCTCAATGCTTACGGCACTCCAGGCAGATTACGTAAGGGCAGCAGTGATGAGGGGGGTCGAGAAGGGAAGGATTGTTTATGTGCACGCACTTAAGAACTCCATGATACCTGTGATAACGTTACTTGCCCTTGTTTTTAGTTGGATGATCTCTGGCTCAGTGATTATTGAGACAATATTCAGTTATAACGGCTTAGGTTGGCTATTAACCACTGCGTTGTATAATTATGATTACCCTACAGTGATCGGCTGCAGCGTGGTAATTGGTATTGCGGTTGTTCTTGCGAATTTCATAGCCGATGTGCTGTACGCAGTGATAGACCCAAGGATTAAGTTGGGGTGAGGTGAATGACCCTGGAGGTCACTGTTAGGAGGCGTAGGGGTTGGGTTGATGTAGTAATTAGGTTACTTAAGAAGCCTGATGTTGCGCTTGGCCTGGTCATTGTTGTCCTGTTTTATGCATGGTCTATGGTGGAGGGCGTGTTACAGGTGGTTGGTGCATTATTAAATAGTCCAGCCCTTGGTTGGGCCTTACTGCCATACAATCCCTTCCAACCACATCTATCACAATCCCTACAACCACCAAGCATATTGCATATTATGGGTACGGATGACTTAGGCAGAGACATACTCAGTAGGGTGCTCTATGCAGCCCCATACGATGCTTTGATATCGCTTGTCGTGGTTGGTGGAGGCATATTAATAGGTGGGTTTATAGGCATGGTAGCTGGCTTTTACGGCGGCGGAGTTGAGGAATTCAACATGTGGCTCACAGACCTATTCCTAGCCTTCCCAGCATTGATACTAGCCATGGTTATAGAGGCTACGTTCGGACATGGTTACATATATGCTATGATAGCCATGATAGTGGTTTGGTGGCCATCCTATGCAAGGCTCTTTAGGGCCGAGACGATCAGGGTTAGGAGCATGAAATACATAGATGCTGCACTACTCTCGGGGCTCTCGAGACTTGAGATAATTAGGAGGCACATAATAAGGCCTGCCCTAATCACGATACTACCCTACGCAACCCTTGACCTAGGTAACGTGATACTATTTTACTCAATGCTCAGCTTCCTAGGCCTTGGCCAACAACCCCCACTCCCCGAGTGGGGTTCCATGGTAGCGCTCGGGCTTGAGTATTTCCCGAGATGGTGGTGGTACTCAATAATGCCGGGCCTTGTGATACTCATAATAGCCGTAGCCACGGCACTCGTTGGTGATGGATTAAGGGATGTGATCGGGGGTGAGGAGAGGTGGGTGTAACGCTCAGTATTGAGGATTTACAGGTAATCTACAAAACACCTAATGGTACCATCCCAGCCGTTAGAGGCGTATCGCTAGAACTATCTGAGAGTGAGATACTTGGTGTTGTTGGTGAATCAGGTAGTGGAAAGTCAACACTGGCATTCGCAATAGCTGGGTTATTACCGAAAAACGCCATTGTTAAAGCCAGAAAATTCATAATTCTAAACAACGATGCCTTATCATCACCTAACGTATTTAATAAATTACGTGGATCCGGCGTATTCATGGTATTTCAAGACCCATTCTCAAGCCTAAACCCGTTATTGACGATTAGGGATCAATTGGCCGAGGCCTACGTAACAAAGGTTAAGCAGTCCAAGGGAGTTAAGGTCGGTATTGGCGATGTTGATGATGAGGAATTGGTTGAGTACCTAAAGAGGGTTAACATATCCGATCCGCAAATAACGCTTTATAAATATCCGCACCAACTCTCTGGTGGACAGATACAGAGGGTCATGATAGCGATGGCGTTAATACTCGAACCAAGGATCCTACTTGCGGATGAACCGACAACAGCACTTGATGTATTAACACAGATACAAGTCCTCCAAGAACTAAAGAGACTCGTTGATGAGATTAAGACGTCCATAATATTCATAACCCACGACATAGCACTGGCAAGCGCAATAGGCGATAGATTGGCCGTAATGTATGGCGGCCTACTCATGGAGGTTGGAAACACGGAGGATGTGATTAGGGAGCCAATGCACCCATACACCCAAGGATTAATAGCGAGCATACCGAGTAAGAGTAAGTATGAGGGATTGCTAAATGAGATTAAGGGCATCTACGTACCTACCAACCTCAATGAATGCCCATTCGCACCCAGATGCCCCTACGTGAGGGATGATTGTAAAAACTCACTACCGGAGTTAAGGAGGGTTAATAATAGGTTTGTTAGGTGCCGCCTCTATGGATAAGGACTTCCTAGTAATAGAACACGTAGTTAAGACATTCCAAGCAAGAAGGAGGACAATTACGGACTTCATACTAAGGAGGAGAGTACCCTTGATATACGCCGTCAATGATGTATCATTAAGATTGGATAAGGGGAGAGTACTCACATTACTTGGCGAATCAGGTTCCGGCAAGACAACACTAGGTAGGTTAATAGTCGGCCTAGAGAAACCGGATTCAGGCAAGATACTCATTGATGGCGAGGAGGTCTCATACGTAGGATCTAGGGAATACATAAAGAGCAAGTTAAGGGGGAAACTGCAGATCGTATTTCAAGACCCCGCCTCATCGCTTGATCCATACATGACGGTAAAGGATATCGTGGCAGAGCCGTTAACCAAGCTTGGCATCAGTAAGAGGGATGTAATTGGGGCTGTGAAGAACGCCCTAGAACTAGTTGGTCTAGACTCCTCATTCCTTAACCGCAGACCCACAGAACTGTCAGGCGGCCAGAGACAGAGGGTTGCGATTGCGAGAGCAATAATCACAAACCCCGAATTAATAGTCCTTGACGAACCAACATCAGCATTGGACGCATCAATACAGGCACAAATACTCAATCTATTAATTAAGTTACAGAGGGATTTGGGACTCACCTACGTATTCATAACACATGATGCCAGGGTAGCGAAGTTCGTATCCGACCACATAGCGGTCATGTACCTGGGTAGGGTTGTTGAGTATGGCCCAGCACATGAAATACTCAATAAACCACTACACCCATACACCCAGGCCCTGCTTTCGGCAATACCTGAGGTTGGGAGGAGAGGGTTACCAAAGATCATAGGTGGTGAAGTACCAAGCGCCATCAACATACCGAAGGGATGCCCATTCTGGCCAAGGTGCCCCTACACAATGGATAAATGCCGGGTAGAACTACCAAAGGAGGTTCACATTAACAATAGAACAATAATGTGCCACCTCTATAGCTAAGTCCATGAAGGTAAACTTTAGTAATCAGAGGATAAGGATCCTGAGGTAGTAAGGCAGGTTTACGATATGGTCGGCACCACATCGTAAGGAATAAAAACCTCCATGATTAATACTCATATGAAATCAAGTAAGAAGATTGTTGGATTTATAACGATAGGTGAGTCGCCCAGGACTGATATTACAAGCGAGATTAAGCCTTTACTTGGTGCTAATATTGAAATTATGGAATGCGGCGCATTAGATGGTTTAGGTAAAGATGAGATTAAGGACTTAGCGCCTAGACCTGGTGATTATGTACTCGTTACTAGGCTTAGGGATGGCACTGCGGTAAAACTTAGTAGGGATAAGATTGTTAGTAGGATGCAGAGGTGCATAAACAACCTTGAAGCCCATGTTGATGTAATTGGTTTATTATGTACAGGTGACTTTCCCGAACTTTCATCAAGAAAGATCATGATAGAACCCTCAAGACTGATCATGAACGTTGTATCATCACTCAGTAACATAAAGAGACTTGGTGTAATCGTTCACGATGAGGAGCAGGTACGCATGGAAGAGGAGAGGTGGGGGCGAATTATCAATGACGTGATTGTTGTACCTGTATCGGCATACCTAAGTACTGAAGATGACTTTAGAAGGGCTGCTGAGTATTTACGTGATAGTGATGTTGATTTAGTAATCCTTGACTCCCTGGGTTATAATATAAAGATGAAAAATATAGTTAGGGAGGTCTCAGGAAAGCCTGTAATACTACCTAGAACAGTTATGGCTGAAATAATTAGGGAATTAACCGCATAATGTATTTAAGGAAGAAAACCTTGAAGTAATGATATGTCGATGCTTAAGTACCTACTAGAAATAATAGATCTGCTCGATAACCCAAATATCGATGGTGATTCTGTTCGGAAATTCTTCATCACTAAGGGTCTCGATAAATACCTAACAATGAGTATTGAGCGTGTTAGTGGTGAGAAGGGGTCCACAGATTTTGTAAAAATTATAGTTCCAGGAAAACGCGGTAAGTACAATGGTGGTGATGCGCCAACTCTTGGCGTTATTGGTAGGCTTGGTGGTGTTGGTGCAAGGCCGTTGATAAAGGGCTTGGTATCCGATGCTGATGGTGCCATAATAGCCTTAGCCGTTGCCTACAAGCTTGCCGAAATGAGTATGAGGGGTGATGTTCTTGATGGAGATGTAATAATAACTACAAACATATGCCCCAATGCTGTGGTAACACCCCATAAACCAGCACCAATGATGGCAAGTCCAGCGAGTATATTCGAGCTTTTAAAGAGGGAAGTTGATCCGCAGATGGATGCCATACTAAGTATTGACGCAACGAAGGCTAACCTGGTCGTTAAGGGTAATGGCTTCGCAATAACCCCCACTATTAAGGATGGGTGGATACTCAAGGTCAGTGATGATTTAATAAACATATACATGTGGGTAACTGGAAGGTTACCGATTATAGTGCCAATAACGATGCAGGACTTATTACCGTTCTCAACACCAATATATCATATAAACAGTATTGTACAACCCTGGCTTTACACGCACTCTCCAGTGGTTGGTGTGGCTACGATAACAGAAACCGTAGTACCCGGTTCAGCAAGTGGTGTCACAAATATTAATACTCTTGATGAGACATCGAGATTTGTGATAGAGGTCGCTAAAGGATTCATTGCAGGAAGTGTTAAGTTTTATGATGAAAAGGAATGGGAAATTATAATGAGACTACATGGAGAAATAAGGCATATTTTAACGAGAACGTTGCCAACTTAACGCAATTATTTAAAGCTTCAATATTGGTAATTTCATCCTCCACGCAAGGTATAAATCAACTATCCATATGACTGTCACAATGCTTGTTAACGCTATTTCAAGGGGTTTCATAGGGCTATTGAAAAATGGCGAAACATCTATTGCTATATATGCTGTCACTATTGATATAACTAACCAAGCATCAGCGACTATGCGACTACCCTGCCCCTTCCATGAGAAGTATATGCCCATTGCCGCTGTTAGTAGCATGAACAGGGAAATGGCCAATGTATGGTACATCGCGTATATATTTGAATTAAATGGTAATACGCCAAGAAGTATTATTGAGAATACTAACTGTATCGCGAAGAAGTATAGACTTAATCTATAGAAGTTCATCTAACCACCCCACCCCTGTACACGTACTTACCAAACTCGTATTTAATGTGCGCCTTTTTAAATACGTATGCCAATATTATATGGACAACGAAGGCCACTAATATGGCATTTATTGCGGCAATACCTGGGACAAAGAAGCCAGCCAAGGCACCTGCTGCGAATGATAGTATACCAACAAGGTTTACCTCAGAATACTCCTTACCAGGCTCGAGCTTAAACCTCTGGTATGGATCCTTAATACCATCGAAGTACCTCCTAACTATGTAGAACTCCGCAAACACAGACCCGCCAGCGGCAGGTAACAATGAACCAAGGAGGGATATGAAGCTTTCGAAGGGTGCTAACGAAGCACCTGCTGTATATCCCCAATAGGCGGCTAATAATGTACCTATGATACCAACTATTATTGAGGATATGTCCCTCCTAATCGGTATTGCATTTGTAAAGCTTAGACTACCGCTATATAGATTAACCGTATTTATTATCCACTGCCCCAGTACAATTATTAATAGAACACCAACACCCATACCGAGCTTTAGCATATCCTCTGTAATTATTACACTACCTGTTAGCAACACTATCGCCACAGCACCAAGTATTAGGAATGGGTAAAACACGTACATATGTAGCACCCAAGCAATGACAGCATCCTTTGCCCTTTTAGCGAACCTGGTGATGTCCGGCGCTATTAAGGACCCGGCTATGTATAAGCCCACCGTATCCGTTATGGCCTCAGTAAGCGTCATGTGGGACTTAGGTACTGCCGTAAGAACAGCACCCCACCCACCATGTAACGAGATGGCAAGTAATAATCCAACAGCAACAAGCCAAACGTGCTGTGGTAAAATGAAGTAACTAAGGAACGATAGCGCCCTATAGCCTATGTAGGTGGATAGTATCATGAGAGCCCCACCCCAGAGTGCGGCTGCCCATACGGAAAAGAATGGATTATTTGGGTAAATCTCACTCATGACGACACCAAAGAACCAGCTCTCGACAGCAAACCAACCAATACCCGTTGTTAATGTTATGAGTGCGAACCCAAGAATCTTACCGCCAGCCCTGCCAAAGGGGAACCTCCAACCAACATATGTTGATAAGCCCGAGTATGCGCCAATTGCGCCACTAAGCGCACCTATTATTGCAAGTACAGTGGTACCTCCTGTTAATACGGCTATTGTAGAGTCAACAAAATTAAGTCCTCCACCGAGAACGCCGCCAGCGAAGATAACAGCTATTGCTCCAAACGATGCACTCAACGTGAGAAATAGGTTATATAAACCGTACCTCTCGACAGACGGTACCTCTTCAAGCGAGTAGTCATCAAAGAAAAACCTACCTCTCCTTCTCCTTTCCATACAGGAGTAAATATTTACGGTATATAGCTTTTAAATATTACCTCATCCGATATTGTTAATATACTGTAATATTTATAAGATTTATGAAATTACAATTTAATTCGATATGGTGCGTTATTATTTATCAAAGACCGATGTTGAGGATCTCGTTGTTGGTGCCGCAATCCTAGGTACTGGTGGTGGTGGGGATCCATACATCGGTAAGTTGATGGTTCTTCAGGAACTTGAGAGAGGCAGGAAAATTGAAATTGTTAGTGCTGATGAGGTCGATAATGATGCTTTCGTTGTACCTGTTGCGGCCATGGGTACACCTGTGGTACTTGTAGAGAAGATTCCGAGCGGTAAGGAGGCTCTATTCTCACTTAAGTTGCTTGAGAACTATTTCAATAGGAAGGTTGATTTCATATCGCCAATAGAGGCTGGCGGTATAAACTCGACAATACCACTGGTTGTTGGTGCCGAGAGGGAGTTACCTGTGATAGACGCTGATGGTATGGGTAGGGCATTTCCAGAATTACAGATGGTAACGCTTCACATACATGGTATTAAGGCTACACCCATGGCAATATCTGATGAGAGGGGTAATGCAGCTATTCTAGATACTATCGATAATTATTGGGCAGAGAGGATTGCTAGAGTCATCACCGTTAGGTATGGCGGCTCAGCGTGGATAGCTATATACCCAACCTTTGGAAAGCCCTATAAGGAGGCCGCGATTAGGGGCAGTATATCACTAGCTATCGAGATTGGTAGGGCACTGAGGGAGGCCAAGTCCGCTGGTAAGAACCCAATCGATGCATTGCTGGATGTTACTCACGGTTTTGAATTATTCAGGGGCAAGATAGTTGATGTGCAGAGGTTTAATATCGGTGGGTTTGCGCGCGGCAAAGCTGTAATCGATGGTCTCGATGATTATAAGGGCTCAAAACTAATCATAAGATTCCAAAACGAGAATTTGGTCGCTATTAGGGATAATGAAATAATAGCCTCAGTACCTGACCTAATAACCGTGCTAGATAGTGAATCTGGGAGACCAATAACCACTGAGCGACTTAGGTACGGGCTTAGGGTTCTCGTGATTGGCATACCGTGTAATGAGAAGTGGAGGACCCCGAAGGGTCTTGAAACCGTTGGTCCTAGATACTTTGGGTATAATATCGATTATGTACCAATAGAGGTAAGGATTAAGGGGTGAGCAAGCCATGACGAAGTATAAGATCGGTATTGATGTCGGTAGTACGCACACGGATGCGGTAATACTTGATGAGAACAATAACTTAATCCATGCTGAGAAGACTATGACAACGCCCGACGTAACCAGTGGTATAATCAACGCGTTAAGGCTTGTCCTTGAGAGATCTAAGGTGAGTAAGGATGATGTTGTTGCGGTTATGTTCGGTACAACACACATAATAAACGCAATAGTTCAACGCAAAAATTTGGGTAGGGTTGGCATTATTAGGATTGGGTTACCGGCAACCGAGGCTATCGAACCAACGCTCGACTGGCCCGTTGACCTTAAGGAAGCGGTTAATGCCGGGATAGCGATGATCAGAGGTGGACATGATTATACAGGTGAGCCAATAACCTCGTTCGATGAGGACACCGTGAAAAAGGCACTTAAGTCTTTTCGTGAAAAGAAGGTTGATGCAATCGCCGTAACGTCTGTCTGGTCGGTTGTGAATCCTGAACATGAGGTTAAGGTTAGGGAGTTAGCTAATGATTTATTGCCAGGCGTGCCCGTGGTTTTATCCCACGAAATAAGTTCAATAGGGCTCCTTGAGAGGGAGAATGCCACAATACTTAATGCGGCAACGATAAAGGTTATGATAAATGCAATAAATGCCTTAAGGGAGGCATTAAGGGGCATGGGCCTTGAGCATGCTAAGATGTTCTTTGCACAAAATGATGGAACTACGGCATCCGCAGAGTACATAGTCAAGTTCCCTATATTCACGGTGATAGCACCAATATCCAACAGCATCAGGGGCGCCTATGTCTTAACTGGAATACCCAACGCCATAGTTGCTGACACAGGTGGTACGACAACGAACATAGGTGCACTGGTTAATGGCTATCCAAGGGAGGCCCTTGAGGTTGAGATTGGGGGTGTTAGGACAAACATTAGGGCGCCCGATGTAGTAGCTATAGGACTTGCTGGAGGTAGCATTGTTGAGACTAAGGATAGTGATGTTAAGGTTGGTCCCGTAAGCGTGGGTTATAGGTTGATCTATGACGGCATAGCGTGGGGTGGTAATGTCATTACAGCCACAGACATAGCGTTGGCTAAGGGCGTCATGTTTATTGACGACCCAAGATGCAACCCCGAGCTAGCTCGATCCAAAATACCGAGTTGGTTAGTCGAGAAGGCCTACGCAAAGATGGTTGAGATGCTCGAGGACGCCTTAGATAGAATAAAACTAAGGCCAGAACCCGAAACAGTAATACTGGTTGGTGGTGGATCAGCAATGTGGCCTAAGGTACTGAGAGGTGCCAAGGAGGTTATCAGACCTGAACACGCCCAGTACGCAAACGCAATTGGCGCAGCCACAGCACTGGTTGGTGCCGTTGTTGAAAAGGCATACTCATACGAACAAGTATCTAGGGAGAAGGCCATCCAGGATGCATCTGAAGAGGCTAAGAAGAGAGCTATTGAGGCCGGCGCAGACCCAGTAACTGTGGAGGTAGCTGAAGTCGAGGAAATAGCAATGCCATACCTACCAGGCAACGCAGTAAAGGTAAGGGTAAAGGCAGTCGGAAAACTAAGACTTTGATTCCCACCTTACCCTATGGGCGATAATAAACCAAGACACAATACCACTTATGGGCACATGATGAAAATTATTTGCAACGTGACTGATGACGAAGATAGTGTAAGCTTTATTGCAGATCCCGAACAAATAACTTTATTCTAGGAAACATACTACCTTACTCACTAAGTCAGCAAAGCCTACACTGAGCATCAGTGCATAGTTCACTAAAACACCCATTACCAGACCCCTTAGGGAAGCCGATGGCGAAGGCGGTAATACCGGTGATACCTTATCCCATGACATACTTCAACGCCGTTTCTGAGCTTAATATTTTCCCAGCTGGTTTTGCTGCATCGCGGTTTTGCTAGGGTATTCATTGGTCGGCGTGTACTCAGGCTTACCTACGTACGATGAGTAGTAATGGAGCGTGTTGCATCAATAGTAATCCTTTAGGAGCCACTCATTACCTACGTCACCCTCCTAGGCCCTGCCTCCCTGGCGGCCTTGATTAAGAGTTAGGGGGATTGAGATTCAACTTACGCCCTCTGCGCAGTATCACCGAATAACTCAAGGCATCTGGCGCCCATGAAGACCATCCCCGACAAGTATCATGGATTACTTAAACCATTCCACGGCAACCCTGTCTACAACCCTCAGGAGCATTACGACCACGTCGTACGCCCGAGATCAACCCAACCCCCTATGGCTCAAAACCAGGCACCGGGCACCGAATATTATTAACTGGATTTGGCCAACTAACAACACCACCACATGAGCCGTCCGTGAAGATGTAGGCGTGGTTAACAGCCTCCCCAGTGGCGTATTGTCCTGCAAGCGTGACTGGTGCTGGCGCCCAACCAGTGCCGTTCCAGTAGTAGAGGGCTAGGTAGACCAGTGTGTCTCCGCTTAGCTGTGCCTCTTCACCATTGCCTGAGCCTAGGGCGATGTTTGTGTAACCAAGCGTTGTTGGTACTATATAGCTAGCGTTCACGGGGTATGAGTCATACCAATTAATGCTTCTACCATCGAGGGAGTAGCCGAAGTATACAACCCCGTTTCTAAGGGCGGTGATGAGCCAGGCGCACGGCGCATTCACTATATCGTTGCCTGGGTTATTCCCATGAATGAGCTGTGGGCTTGCACCCATTGACCACACACTATCGCTTAATGCCGTGTATGTAACCCACGGACCGCCATTGACGGACTCCTCAACAAACGTGCCGTATGAGTTCTGCACCAGCACACCATTACTCAACATGGCGCTTAACTGTATCGAGTACCCATTACTCGAGCCAATATCCTCAATGCAGTAGTAACCAGCCAATGCCGTCGTTGGCGGTCCCACGTACTCAATACCCGCTGGGGCATTGGTAACCAATTTGGTAACCGATAACGGGTGAGGTGGTGACTTATAGAAACAATTAACTGTAAACGTGTAATGAGTGCCGTTCCGTACAATCACGCTTGACGGGCTTATTGTACATTCGTACAAACTCGTACTATTTACTGACGCTGTCAATATATCCATCGGACCAACAATTCGCAACTTTACATTATACACGTTAGAATTACTCCCATACCCCTCATTCGAAGAACCCACCTGCCAGTACACGCCAACCGTGTCATTTAAGACCGTTATATAAACATAGAAGTTATTGTTGAGTAATGAGGGTGGTGGGGATGGTGGTGGTAATGGAGGCGTTGGACAAATAGGTTCAAGCCCTGTCAGTAGAGCCGGCACGCTCGGATTCGTGCTGTTCCACCCAAACCAGGCTACATAGCCGCCGCAGGTACCATTCGTGAAGACCCACGCATGGTTCACAGTCTCCGCAGTAAGGTATCCACTGGAACTCACTGGAGCTGGCACCCAGTTGGTTCCATTCCAGTAGTAAAGGACTAAGTAGACCAGTGTGCCATTACCCAATTGCGCCCGGGCTCCATTCCCGTAGCCGGCGAGGGCAATACCCGTTTCGTATGAGGATATTATGCTCGCATTACCCACGGGGTACACATCGTACCAGATAACGTTCTTACCATCGAAGCTGTACCCGAAGTAGGCGTAGCCATTATTCAAAGCCATAATGAGCCAGGCGCAGGTGGCGTTCCTATAGCTGGTGCCCCTCGCATGCAACATAGTCTGGTTCTTCCACACGTTTGTCCAGAAAGATGTCAATGACACGCTATTATTACTCGCCGTTCCATACACATCCTGTATCCACAACCCATTGCTCAACTCAGCATTTAATTGGATCGAGAACCCATTGCTTGAGTTCAAACCAACAATGCAGTAGTAGCCGGCCAACGCGGTCGTGCCTGGCCCGTTATAGGCTAAACCAGCTGGTTGGTTCATGACCAATTGTGGTTGTGGTGGGGGTGGCGGTGGTGGGGGCGGTGCTGTGTAGTGCCCGTAGATTGCGATGATGATTGCCAGTATGAATATGGCGATAATGGCTGCCTTCAGGACGTTGCCCGATGCCATGCCTCACCACCACTCCTTCGCCCTTACCGCGACCCAGAGGGTGCACATTGGGGCTATTGAGTTGGTGATATAAGCGTTAATGTTGCCGATAATTAAGGCTTTGACCATGCCCAAGAATGCCCTGCCAATCTTAATATAATACGGTAACGAGGCTTGGATTAATGGCATGTCTGCGAGCACCTCGTCAGGCGTCATGGGACACCACCCCCGCTCCTAAGGAGGGCTTTTGAGCCGTGGATCACTAGCCTGACCTGCTTCACTATCACGTCAATCATGCTAGCGATTAATCACTCGAGTGTTTATAAGACTAACCATCGCGGTCTTCGCCACAACAGCCAGTGAGGAGTGTTGGGTCGAGTGGCGTTAGTTTCGCCGTGCTTCCCACAGACCATCCCACGTATCGCCCTACGTAGTAAAGCACCAACCATGCGTTCCCCACCTTACCAGCATGCTCACTGCAGAACTTCTTTGCCAACCTCTCGAACTCGTCAGTGTCCCGTGTCTTATGCGGTGCATTAACTAGCGCCTGCATCGAATACACGATGGTCTTTATCGAGGCATTGGTTTTTAAAGCAGGGCGTAACACCTAAACTGGATATTCCGCATGGACTATAGTCTCATCGAGTTCCTAGTGGGGATCGTCACCATAGTAGGCTTCATGTACAAGTTCGAGAAAGACACCAGGAGTGAATTAAAGAGCGAGATGAGGAGTGGATTCAATAGGCTCACCGATGCTATTGACAGTGTTGGTGAGGCTATTGTTGATTACCTCGGCGTGAAGGGCGTCCTAGACCCAAACGAGGCAAGGTTCCTAAGGGCTGTAATCAAGAGCTTAGCCTCAACCATAACCGCAACCAACCCACTCACGGAGACAGAGCGAAAAAGGCTCCTTGAGCTCGTCGATAAGGATGACCTAACAATCGAGGAAGCCGAGGAACTCTATAGGCTCGCTAGGAAGCTCTATAGGGAGTACATCGACAAGACACCAGACGCATTCGCGGCTTTGCTCTACGCCGCATACAAACGCAAAGAAGCATACATGAAGCATTGGCAAACAACCCAACCCACAAACACCAATCCCAACCACCACAATAGCCAGCACAGGACACACAGTACTAAAAACCACACCTATGGTGACTAACGCCGACCCCTACAGGAGGAAAACCCAGCCTGTGAATGACCAACCACGGCACCCTTCACGCCGGCTTACATGGGCATGTACCACACCGCCTACCACCACTACGAGCACTACACTCAACTCGCTAAACTCTACAACAGCCCCACGAGGAACTACACAGCAAGTACATAACAACACACAACCACCACCCAAACGAGACAAACCAACCCCTAAACACCACAACAAACACCCCAACACAAACAACCAAATCACGGCTAACCAACACTACAGACAGCGACTGACGCTGTAGTCGGCATCGCACTCGTTAACCCAATAACCACGCCACACACCATTAAAGTTTACACATTCTACTCCCTTTAGGGAGATTCTTCACTATCCCATTCCCCACCAACCCCATCATGGATGGTGTTACCCCTTCTACTCCCTTTAGGGAGATTCATCAGTTCCATCAACTTATCCGTGAAAGCCTTGGCTTTTGGATCGATCCTTCTACTCCCTTTAGGGAGATTCCTGCAACCACTTCACGCCGTTACTGGGGACGGGTAAGTATGCACCTTCTACTCCCTTTAGGGAGATTCTTGCTACCCACTAGCATTTGGCTAACACCCAAGCCTTGAACCCCCTTCTACTCCCTTTAGGGAGATTCGGGGGGACCTAGGCATCGGGTGTTTAATGAGAAGCACTGACTTAACCTTCTACTCCCTTTAGGGAGATTCCTTCCTTATCAACTGCGCAACCTCGGTATCGCTTAGATGCAGGATTCCTTCTACTCCCTTTAGGGAGATTCGCGTTAAGTTAGGTGTTCCAGTATTTTTGAGACCTCACTGCAGCCTTCTACTCCCTTTAGGGAGATTCTATACGGTATATTGAAGAGGCTTGACACCTTCCTCCTCAATGCCTCAACCTTCTACTCCCTTTAGGGAGATTCAGCTTTATGAATTGCGAAAATTCTTCGCAACCCATATGATAAGCCACCTTCTACTCCCTTTAGGGAGATTCGACTGGGTGAACATCAGCTTTACGTAGGGGCTTGCAGAGGTTGTCCATCCTTCTACTCCCTTTAGGGAGATTCAGTGCGAGGATTGATAGGGACATTGACCTGTACAACCTGTCCTTCTACTCCCTTTAGGGAGATTCACTCGCGACGGTTCTCGCTGCTGTTGCCTACAGGCTTATTGACCTTCTACTCCCTTTAGGGAGATTCCTTATTGCCGTCCCGCAACGGCTTGATTATTGTGTTGAACACCTTGTTCCCCTTCTACTCCCTTTAGGGAGATTCGGGTGCCTTTGCGTCGGTGGCGTCGATTTTCGTGCCAGTCATATCCTTCTACTCCCTTTAGGGAGATTCTTCACCTGTTTGTTTTGCGTACATTAGGACTGCGTAGTAGGCTATCCTTCTACTCCCTTTAGGGAGATTCAGCTAACTATTATTTGGCAACAACAATGATTTGGAAGTGATTGTTCATTCCTTCTACTCCCTTTAGGGAGATTCCACAAGGAAATAACGTATGAGGTGTACAAGGGGAACTATGAAGAGACCTTCTACTCCCTTTAGGGAGATTCATAACTCAATCCTCACCATACCCACGACCACGGGCGTCTATATCCCTTCTACTCCCTTTAGGGAGATTCTGTGGCTAAGTGAGGAGCCACACATAGTCACTGAGGCAATGACCTTCTACTCCCTTTAGGGAGATTCTATTGATAGAACGACTGCCCAGCCCAGGTCGGTGCGAAGTATGCATCCTTCTACTCCCTTTAGGGAGATTCAGGTGAAGCCCCTCCTCTTCGCCACAATCATTAACAACGCAAGCGACTCCTTCTACTCCCTTTAGGGAGATTCTCAAAAACGTGAGTGGGGAGGTTGTGCCGAACCCAAGGAGGGAGACCTTCTACTCCCTTTAGGGAGATTCCGTATAACGCACAGGCGAAGATCCTCGTGCCCAACTACACATCTACCTTCTACTCCCTTTAGGGAGATTCGCGTAGCCACCAACGAGGAAGACAGGCGCCCAACCGAGTTTGTAGGCTACCTTCTACTCCCTTTAGGGAGATTCCGAGTCATTGGTTTATAAACTTCTTTATAAGGTTTTCTGATTCCGTTTGTTGGTCTTCGTCAGAGGGTTTATTCCCTTAGTCGATGCACGACTCGTAAAGCCTCTAACGGTCTCACGACTACGATGCACGAAAAACTCTGACGAACAATTCAACTTCTCAATAACGTAGAGCCTCTGACGGTTTTTCTACGAGTAGTTGTCCCATGGGTGTCAAGTGCCATCTGTAGGCTTTGCCTGTCGGTTCATAATTCACGAGCCCCTTCCTCCTCAGCTTGATGAGTATCCTCTCTATCGTTGGTAGTGAGATACACTCCTTCCTGCCCTGGCAGTACCTCGTGTTATACTCCTCCTTAATCCTCTTCGCCTTGTTTATGCCATCACCCACGAGCCTCAACACACTGTACTCCTCCTCCGTCAACTCTGCCATCACGGGCACGAAGGGCCACTCAACAATCCTCTCCACACCCCTAAACAAGGCCCTAATACTCGGGCTCTCCTCCTCAAGCATCGTGAACACCCTATCAACCCTAACACCAATGAACCTACCAACCGTATTCAGGGCAACCGCGAGGAACATGAGGGCCGAGGACAACCACCTAAGCCCACCAGCCATGGCAATGACGACATCACAAGGAGCATAACTTTCAATAAAGCTCCTCAGCATAGCCACGTTAGCCACAAGCCCGAGCTTCGGGTCCAACCACACATCCCTAACCTCAACCCTCAAACCCTCGAAAGCCTCACTTACGAACTTATGCAATGCCTCCATGGTCTCCGTGGGCTGCCTCCTCCTACCCCTAACCACGTTCTCAGGAACAACCCTGGGTTCACTATTCACGAGAATAACCACGTCACCATCATAAAGCCCAACGCTCATCAAAGCAACCTTCGCGTTGCCCGGATACAAACCAACACTAACCACAACACACCTCCTATTCAACTTCTCCAAAGATGGAGAAGAAACAACCATAACCGGAAATGTGAATCAAAATAAAGCTTTAAAAACATAAGCAGATTAACCACTTATATGGCGGAGAAGAAACGCGATGAGGAAGAGATAAAACAAGTTGCTCAGGACATATGCCAGAAAGTGAACAGAGAGGATGAGGCATACACTGTTCGTGATTTTATATTTAAGCTTATGAACTTGCACCGTATTGATAATGAACTTTATATGAATGAACTGGGCGAGTTCATATATTTCCTTAAGAAACTCAATATTCCCGATAAAGATATCGAGGTAATAAGTGAGAAAGGCCAAAAGGATTGGCCATGGTTCAGATTATTTTTAATAAGGACCTTAACCTGCTTGAAATTCGAAGAAAAAAGCGAATCTGAATCTAAAGTTGAAAATCAGGGCAATAAAGTACAAAGTCTAGAGGTGGCGGCCCATGAGCAGTAATAAGTCTAGTAGGAGGGTCTTATTCTCAATGAGCATGAGGTTTATTGCACCTGTTGAGCACGCCAACATGATCGGCCAAATCGCAGAGACTAACATTACAAAACATAGGTACATATATGTGCCGGTACGAGTTAAGGATAAGTATGTACTTAAAAAATTACCTGCTATTTCTGGACAAGCAGTATTGAATGCATTTGAGCGGGCACTCGTTGATTTGGCAAAAGAATACAAGAAAGAAGACGAGAAAAAATACAACAAAAAATTGCTTGATGAAAACTGTGAAAAATATGACTTTATAAAGCATGCAAATGATAAACAAGGTCAAGCTGAGGAATGGATTAAGAACTGCATAGTTGAGGATGTGACTGGCTTCTTAGCCCCAGAGGCTAAGCTAAGGAAGACGTCGACTGTATGGTTTTCATACATGGTACCCGACATAGAAGTGGGCTCTGCAATTCTTGATTATCAAATGTTTACTAGATATACGCGAGAAAAACAAATGATCGGGCAACGTGAAAGTGGCCATGCCGTTTATAGGCTAAGCATGTTCGTTGATGTATCAAGGATAGGATATACTGAAGATGGCAATGACGCATTAGGAAACGATGATGAGAGGAAATTAAGGATTGAGCTAACATTTAAGGCATTAAAGCTAATGATCAACGGAGGATATATTGGGGCTAATAAAACAAGGACACTATTTAATGAGTATGTAAATCCGCAATCATTCGTAATCGCAGTTTCTAGCCCATTACCATTCATGGTTAATCCTGCAGAGGGTGAGGATTATATCGGTTTAACAATAATGAGGGCACAGAACTTCATTAACGAACTAAAGGATATTGGCCAGAAAATAATTATAATCTACGGCAATCGTGAAGGAAAACTCGCATATAAGGAAGAGAAGACCTCGACAAATCCCGAAGAAAAAGAGGGGAAGAAGCCAGAAGATAAACAGGTAAATAAAGAAGAGAATAATTTGCAGACACAGAAAAAAGAGGATTTGAATGCCGCTATAGATTTAGCGTTGGAAACAATACTTAAGTGGATGGGGTTAAGTAAATCGTAATTTCTGTGATTAACATGCCTAAGGCTTTTGCAGTCGATTTAACTTTCCACGGACCGATTACGATTAAGCCTCCATTATTAAGTACGGCATCGACTACGTATGTCGTTCCTCCACCATCAACATTCTTCGGAGCACTGTACTACGCATATGCGAGCTACGTCGGCAACTACCAAGAGGTAGTAGAATTCAAAGGCAGGAAGTGTAGTCCGATGGTAAATTGGGTTGCCGATGAGAAGCCGATTTTGATAGATGCTACGATGGTTATTAATGAGCCATTACATCAACAGCCGCCCGTGACACATACTATTGAACGTGCTTTCAATTGGATTGAAAAACGTAAGAAGGAGCAGGAAGAGAAGCAGGTATTTACCGTGGGGTACATCGGCCTATCATTCATTAAAAGCGCTACTATAGTATATGTCGTTCGTGATGATTATTTGAGGGACCTAAAGAGGGCGGCTTGGGGTATCGTCAGGATAGGCAGGAAAGAGGGGTTAGTAAGTGTTGATAGGGTATACGACGTTGAACCATTAAATTCACCCATAGGTGCGCAACTCATAAATGCGCTAGGTTACTTTCCTCATGATGCCGCTGAGGGCTATAACGTAAACCTTTATCAAAACTTCCCCGATCCACGTGATAAATATACGTACTGTGGAGGCGATGTTAAACTTATAACGTATGCTGTCGCTACATCGCCTACACGCATTAATATTAAAGGTATTAAGGTAGATTTTAAACCTGTTAAAATCAAAGATGAGAGTTACGTGATAGTAAGGTGGCAATAATATGTCAACTGCGTCGTCACAAAAATATGGGCAGGGCCTTAGGTTTACAGCATTTAATTGGTTCTGCATGAACGCCCTAGGCCCATGGATAAGCAATGATTATATCAGATCATGCATTGATTACTTCGAGAACCTATCCAATAATGAAAGACAGAATATTAAGTCGGAGCTCCTGAGGAATATAGAATCACTAAAGAGCAAAGGGAGCATACGTTATGAAATACCATACGTGGGTAACGATACGCAAGAGAATGGCCCATGGCATAAGGCCTTCAAGCACGTCTTACTCAACGTTAGTAACTATAATGTGAAGGGTGTATTGGATGGTAAGGATCACAAACTCCTTTTTGACTTTTTGGAAAAAGCATTAAAGGATTATTGGGATGATGATGATTTAAACTACATAAATAGTGCCCCCAAAGTCTTCGTGGCCGAGTTACCAGCGAATGTGCGTGGATTTCTTAATATAGCACTAGCCCGTGAAAATAGTAAAGGAAAAGGCACATTTAAAGCACCTATTCGTTACTTCGCCATCGCTACCTATGGAATAATACTTACGTATTTGCATACAGTACAGAAAGAGAAAGCTACGCATTACTTGTTCCTAGGGCTTTCACCAAAGCTTTGGATTAGCATCGGCAAATCAGCGGAGAAAAGATTAGGGTTTATGAATAGCATAAAACGTGTTTATAGGAGTATAATTGAGCTTAGTAGGCGTAACGATGTTGAGACCCCCATGTTCGAGATTGGGCAGGTCTATGCTGCCTCTAAAGTAGCGTCATTACACAATTTAACAATTGAGGATGTATTGCTCGGCGGGTACTGGATCGACTTATTATCATTAACGAGGCCGAGAAATACGCAGAACTTTTTAGCGAATCTAGACACCATGTATTTTGTAGATTACGTGATGGCGCTTCGCAAAACAAGGCTCCATAGTATCTTACCTTCACTTATTTCATTATTAAATTATCACAAGGATTTAAATATGGAGATGCTTCGTGATTACGTGAAATTCGTGAATGCCGTTATTACGAGGTTCGTGAGGTTTGCAAGTAATGGTGAGTGCAGTGAGGTGTCGGAAATTGCTTATTTACTTAAGTCTGGGCTTTCTGGGCCAGATGGGGTATTATACAAAATTAAGCAATTAAAGGCGGCTAATAATAACGATAAAAAGATAGAGAATATTCATAAGAATATTGCCAGGATCGAGGGGAGTCTTCAGAAGATTAGGTGCTAACCATGCCTGTTTTGGTTGATGAAGCTTTCAATAGGTGGAGGTACCCTGACTATGCGTTGATAATATTGGAGGCCCCCACTGGTTATGGAAAAACAAGTAGTGCTGATCAGCCCTACTTGATGTTTAAGGATAGTATTGTTGGTGGAATGATTTACGTGGCACCATTCAGGGCCCTTGTTAGGCAACAGGCAGGGACTTGGCTTTCTAAATATAGGGAGAAGGGATTAAGCATAACGTATCAGTCAATGGATATTAAAATGGAAATAGAAATAAGCGGAGGAGAAAAAATATCATTATTAAAAAATCCCAAGCTTGATTCTGATATTAATGTTTCTACGCTTGATTCATTTACGTATAACCTACTTAGAATGCCTGTTAGGGATTTACTCAAGCCGAGGTGGTATTACCCCATTTATAGGCGTTCGATATTCACATCTTACGTATTTCTCGATGAGGCGCACATATTGGCTGAAGGATCTGGCTCAGCCTTTGCTACCCTCGCGTTAATTGTTACGGAACTCCTCAGGTCCTTCACGCCTACCGTTATTGCAACCGCGACCCTCGGCAATCCCAGACTTGAGGCTTTACTCGAGGTTCTAGAAAATTATGGGTTTAACGATAAGGTAAAGATTTATAGGCTTGGTCCGCAGAATGAGGACAAAGGTAAAGAGGTACTGATTCATGATAAGGAGTTTGAGGAATCGATCTCAAGGCTACACTGGAGCCTTGATAAAATCAATGAATCAACCGTTCTCCGTAAGGTAATTGAAACCGTGAGTAGTGGAGATAGGGTTTTGATCCTGAGAAACAAGGTCGTTGATGCCGTAGAAACTTATAATGCTCTCGTTAAGGAATTTGGTGCGGATTCCGTAGTTTTGCTACATGGTAAGTTAGATGAACACGATAGAGATGTCAATGCAATGCGCATGAGTAACGCAAAGATTATAATTGGTACGGATGCAATCGGCGTCGGCGTAAATCTGCCAGATATCAAAACGTTGGTTATGGATGTACCTGACCAGGTTGATGTGTTTATACAGAGGATTGGGAGGATTTGCAGAGATAGAAACGTAAGCAAGGATGTAACGTGTAAAGTCTATGCCATTAAGTCCGGTGATAACGTGCCTTATTATAACGATGTACTTAATATTTTTGATAAGATCAACTGGAGACTACCCTATGACTGTGACCGTTGTGGTAAAAAAGGTTATCTAGAATTGCTAAATAAGTTTATAGATAAACCCGAGATCAAGTACGAAGTTATTGATAATATTGAAAGTCTCTTAGGATATGTCGTCGTTGAAAACAAGAAACTACATGATACGTTTGAAAATCATTGTGATTTAATAAGGGATTCAGTGCTGCTGAGAGGTTTTACTAATATTAATGACCTAGAGGGATCTCTTACGTATTCGCTACCTATTTCAATTAATGATGCTAGGGAGATAATAAGGAAAGCACATGATAACATTGGACTTGTAATACTTAAGTGGGATGTGGATGATGGGGTTGAACGACTCATGAATGCCGAGAAGAAACTCAGGGAAGACGTCATTAAAGAACTGGCTAAAGAAGGTAACGATTGTGTAAAAATCCTTGAAATTGATAAGAAAATCAATGATGAAGTGCCTAAGCACGTGAATGTGAATAAAACGGTATTAATATGGGGACTTGACGTGTCTAAGCTATACAGGAGGGGTTTAGGCCTAGTGATTTAAATGCCCTGTTATTCTTTCGTAAATGAGAAGTGGTTTAATCACTCGAAGGATGTTGCAGAGCGGCTGCTGCAGGACAAGAGGTTGGAAATTGCGGCAAAAAGGGCGTCTATCGTTCTCAAAAGTGAGGGCTTGGATATTGATTATGGTTTGTTTAAAGAAGCTACCGTAATTGGCGGTGCGTTACACGATATTGGAAAAACACTAACTAAGTATCAAAAGGGGGATTTAACTAGTTTTACCGGACATGATCAGGCCGGTGCGGTCGTTCTCACGTATTTCCTGATGAATGACCAGGATTTTGGTGGTCGATTTTTGGAATTAACAGGTAACGAACCGATAACGAAAGGGCACATTGTCGAAAATGGTTTGGACGCCCTTATTATTACGACCTTTAGTGCGGTACTTATGCATCACTATGCATATAGGCGTGAATATTTAGATTGGCGACTGCCAAAGATTGCTGGGTGTCATGAGGTGTATTATGAGATAGCCCCAGAATGCTTAGACGATATTAACGCGTTACTTAACTGGCTTATGGAAGTAATTACTAATGATATCCCCAGGCAATTAGTCCAGAGACTCAGGAATGATTTAGTTAACGAAATACTAATTAATTGTGATATAAAAAGAAGGGTTGAGACACTGTACAGAAGAATTAATCACCGCCCAGTGGTAATGGATGTAATCTCCAACGCCATCTCTACATTTCTTGAAGTAGCCATAGCATCGGTGAACATTGCCGATAGCAATTCTGCTAGTAAATCAAGGAGGGGTGCTTGATATGCTCGGTGTCGGTTTAACCGTTAGGTTTGGTGTTGATTGGGAGGTTGTTTTTGGTTCTTGGTGTGGTCGGTTTCTTAGTAGGCTTGTTGGTGAGGTTCTTGAGGGTGTTGGTGTTAGGGTTCCTCATGGTGCTGTGAAGCCTTTCTCGGTTAGTCCCATATTCGATGTTGGTGGTCGTGTGGTTAATAGGCTTGCCCCTGGTTCTGCTTATTGGTTTAGGGTTTCGTTTTTGTGTGGTTTGGTTGATTGTGGTAGGGTGGTTAATGCCTTTGTTCGTGATAGGTATGTGCTTAGTAGTGGTGAGGTTGTTAGGGTTTTTGGTGTCGAGGTTCATGAGCTTAAGCTTAATAACGATGTTGGCGGTAGGGCTGTTGTTAATTGGGGTGTTGAGTTCTGGCCCACGGTCTTCACCTTCAGGAGTCGTTACATAACTTGGCCGAGCCCTGCTAGGTTTTTGTCATCGGCTGCTCGTTCCTTAGTTGGTCTTGTTCGTGGTAGTGAGGTTGTTTTTGATAGGGGTGGTGATTGGCTTGGTGGTGTGATTAATAATGTTGATGTTAAGGGTTTTGTTAGGGACCTGGTGTTCAATACGGAGGTTGTTGGTTTTAGGGTTAGGAGGTTGAGGGTTAACCTGGGTGGTGGTAGGGTTATGCCGGCTTTCCGCGGTGTTGCGGAGTACGTGACCTACACGGAAAATGTTGGCTTGTTCAACGCCCTGCTCGACGTCGCGGAGTTCTTCGGCGTCGGCAAGAACAGGGCCCTCGGCCTCGGTTTCGTTAAGATCACTCACCGTGATGTTAAGCCCCTGTAGTTTGTTTCTCTTTTTTGATTTTCTTCTCAATTTATTGATTTGTTTATCTAGATTGAGGATAAAAGCGGGCCTCTACTGATGGTTTCTGTATGGTCTTGCCTAGGTGGGTTTGGGATTATGTGAGGGTTACGATGGAGGGTGGTTCGTATGCGGAGGTTAGGGGTTGGTTTAGGGATGCTGTTGCGCCTAGGCATGGTGTTAGGCCCAGTGTTTCCGAGGTTA
>Ga0326758_100110_pt1 | contig 26865 bp, 22 predicted proteins | sample GCRJH_S_FD_207221 | JGI IMG/M metagenome (GOLD analysis project Ga0326758, IMG submission 207221) | Hot spring sediment microbial communities from Geyser Creek Basin, Yellowstone National Park, WY, United States - GCR.JH_S | ecosystem: Environmental > Aquatic > Thermal springs > Near-boiling... | reverse complement strand
CTAGCGCTGAGCGTAGAGAAACCAATAGACGACCACAGATCATAGTCGCACGGCACGCTTACAGGCCCACTGCCAAGGGCGGCATTTATCACCTTCACTTCACCAGTAATGCCATTTAGTTTCAAGTTCTCCTCAGCACACCTGGCAACGTTAGGCAGGGGCTCAACGGCTATCACCTTCCTTGCCCCGTTGAGGACGAAGTAGAGGGCCGTGTCACCCACGCTGGCCCCCACATCAATTACATCCCTGCCCCTGAGGCCAGAAAGGACCTCAGGGACCTCGTAGTCACCTCGTACAAAGGTCTCCGCTAGAGAAAAACCTGCACAAAGGGGTTTGAAGGCTACAGAGACATCATTAATTTTAAGCTTACTTTCTCTGGGCTCACGCTAATTAAGACCTTCTTGCCTAGGCTTCGTGATTTATCGCATAGATAAGAGGCTAGGGAAAGGACCCTCACTAGCCAAAGGGGGCCCTCCTGCGGCTTAAGGAGGCTGCCAGCGGCCCTAGCCAGCTCCTCAGGCAGCCCTGGCCAGCACCTAGCGGTGTAATACGCATCTGCAGCCAACGCCCCGAATTCTGTCCTCCGCAGCGTCACGTCGCCTATGTACTTCAGCCTGACCTTCAGCTCGTCCCTTTTAGCTAAGTAGCCCAGGAGGGCGCTGAGCCAGCCCCTCTCCATTAAGCTTCCTGGCGAATAGCGCCTTCAGGGCCTTCTCCTTAACCTTGGCAGGGCTCAGCAACTCAGCTCAATATAACATGGATAACCTAAGATTAAAACACATAATGCCTGCACCTTCTACTACGGAATAAACGATTATCTAAGGCCTGTGGTGTGTTGTTCTTGTCAAAAACGAGGGCTCAGTCCCGAGGGCTTCATGACAATGATCGCTGAGTCAGGGCTTAGGTATAGAGGAGCGTTAAGGCTGGCCGTGGATGACGCTACATACGCGCTCAAGGTTCTAGCGAGGAACCTTCCAAGGGGACCATTTAGTTGACTTGCTGTGTGCGAGCCTTACCGTAAAATAGCCATATGCATTACTAAGGCGTGTGCCGTTCAAATTCGTTAGGGATCTCATAAGGTATATCCATAAATTCTACTCATATGGGGTAGCAGGGATTAGCCACCATCCAGCGCCGAACAGCGAAACCTGACCTTAGCTGCGAGGGCTTTGTCATTAAGAGGCACTAAGTAGTCAAGGACTAAGAGAGTAACTGCAAGGACCAAATTATGGTGGAAGCCCTTCTTCATAGGATAAGATCCCCTATTCCGCGTAAGGCAGCTAGAGTAGACCCTGAGGTGTTTAGGAAGCTGACCATGTTATCTTGCCCTCGCCATCAATTACTTCTATCTTAGTCTTGATATCTCAGGGCCTGCGGACGCTCTCTAACAATTTGCCTACGACGAGCCTTCCTCTGGGCGACGCGAGGATGGGACTAAGAAGGAGGTGCCCCATAACAAAGGCTAGATCCGCCAATCTCTTATTGTGTCCAACTTTATAACATCTTAAAGCCAACCTAAGATCGGATATGTTGATCCTCAGCTCTGGAGGCAAGGTGCCAAGCTCTGGCAGCGGCAAAGTCTGTAATGCCCTCCTATCGCCCTCTTCTATGCATAGACATATATTAGCCTCTTCATTGAGTAGCCTGGAGCCGATTAGCCTACAAGCTCTAATTTCCTGAAGGAGAGTTCCGGCCCCGCCTTAGCCGCATCTCTTCTTTAATTTCCTTTAGCTACAGACGTGAAGGGCCAGTTCTCCCCATGCACCCTGTAGAGCGTCAGCCTTTCGTCAGTGAAGTATATGAGGCCTCCGGCCTTTAGTGAGCTGGCAAGTGCAAAGGCGTCAAAGGCCGCCAGAAGCTCCCTAAGCAAGTGGGCGTCTGCCTCAAGGACGCCCCTTCTAACAGCGGCTGAACTGTTGTTATACCATGCATTGGCCCTTACTTTAAGTGCTAAGTCAAAAACGCTCACGTTATATCTTTTGGCGAGCCCGCGCAGCTTGTCAACATCAACAATTATAGGGCTTCCCCGACCAGGTTCTTAGAGGGCGGGGGCCTCTCAAGCACATTCCCATTACCGTCAATTATCGTCTGCGAGTCGTGGAAGTACACAAGGCGATCATATAATGCGAAGGCCTTGTAGATCTCCTCGAGTCTATTGTTTGCATACATATCGTCATCGTCAAGGAATGTTATCACCTCGCCCCTTGACTCCTCAAGGCCTGCCAGGACCATCCTGCCATGGTAGAGGTCATCGTTATAGACGTCCTTCCAGCCGTTCCTTGAGATTATGTTGTCAGACTCCTTATCCTCAAAGATCTTAACCACAATTACCTCGAATTTGTCCCTCGGAAGCGTCTGAGCCTCAAGGCTCCTCAGGGCGAAGGGCAGGTACTTCCTCCTGTTGTAGGCAGTAACTATGACAGAGATGTAAGGCTGATCCGTCAACCCACCCTCTGACGTCCTAGGGGTTTTTAAAAGTTACATGCCTTCCTCCTCAATCCTCGTCACCCTTCGTTCGCTATTCTCTCTAAAGCACTCCACTCGGCCCTAGCCACGTTATCCCACGTGAACCTCTTCGAGAACTCAACACCTTCCCTGCCAAGCCTATCCCAGTCGCCGCCCCTGAGCAGCTCATAGGTCTCGTTCACAAGCCCCTTCACGTCAAGCGGCCTGACCCTTATCACTGCCCTTGTGCCGGCGTAGTTGAACCTAATGGCAGGTATGTCGTAGGCCACGACAGGCGTGCCGCAGGAGAGCGACTCAAGCACCACGAGGCCGAAGGTGTCAAACCTCGTAGGGTAGACGAAGGCCTTTGAGGAGGCTAGGAGCCTGAGGACCTCATCGCTGCTGGCGTTGAACTTGAACTCTATGTTCTCGGCTATGCCCAGGTCAGCGGCGTAACTCATGACCTCCTTTGCTCTCTCCTTACTCGCTCTGCCAACCACGACGGCCCTGACGTCCTTCTTGAGCTTGGCGAGCCCCTTAACGGCGGCTATGAAGTCGAAGACGCCCTTCAGCCTCTCGATCCTCGCGTGGAATATCACATCATAGACCTTCTCAAGGCCTACGTATGGGCACCCCTCGACGCCATTGCCTGGGTTAAGCACCACCGCGTCGATCCTTATTCCGACCTTGTTGAACTCATATGGTATCGATGCGGACACGGCCAGGGTCGCCATACCTGCAGCGGCGCATTCGTAGACTATCAGCTCGTAGCTCCTCAGGGCCGTTATCATACCTATGCCATTTAGTGCAGCCACCTTCATGAAGAGCCTCAGGCCGCTCCCGTCCTCTGTCACAAGCGAGCCCACGGGCAGCGAGCTCTGGAGGAGCCTGACCCACCTCACAGGGCTCATATTATAACCTATGAGGTGGTTAGTTGCAATGAATGGCCCATAAATTAGGTCTGCCCCAAGTCCCTCGGCCACCCTCTCGACGTATCTCCTGTAGCCTATGGAGCATAGCGTGTTCCCGCACTTATAGTCCCTCAGCTCATACGCCTCCCTCACGATGTTCGCAAGCTCCTCCCTTAGGCCCAGCCTCACTGCCGCTTCAACGGCCCTCTCCTTGACGTTCCTCGGCGCCAGGAGGACGTAGCTGTCCTTAGGGAACCTCGACAGGACCTCGAGGGTCCTGATCTCGCCGCCTCCGAACAAGACCGGCGGTATGAAGTAGACCGCTACCTTCAAGGCCTCTGCCTCCTCGGTCCAGGCTTGACCGGAAAATAAGACTTATGGTACTTAATTATATAAAGGCTTACAAACTAACCGGCTCTAGGCTGCTAAATGACGACGTTGATATGTACCTATGTTCTGAAAACTAAGTAAGGGCTTACTACTTCTGCCGTTGCCGGAGCTTGGTACTCTGCCCCCGGAGCTGAGGCTGAGCCCCTCTGACGTTAAGCTGATCTTAAGATGCTATAAGGCTGGAGCCGAGGGCTTAGTTGATGTGATCTTCGTCATAGGAAATGCCCTTCTCAGCCCCCTCCTCGCGTCGCCCAGAGGAAGATTCGTCGTAGGCAAATTATTAGAGAGCATCCGCAAGCAAAGCTAGGCGTCAACATCTATTACTGTGAGAATTCGAAGCCCTAGTCGCCGCTTCTGAGTAGCTCATAGGTCTCATTAACAAGGCCCTTTATATCAAAGGACCTGATCCTTATCACCGCCCTTGTCTCTGCATAATCGAACTTCATGATATGTTGTAAGCAACGACGAGCGTGTCGCGGGAGAGGGACTCAAGGACAATAAGGTGGAAGGCGTTAAGCCTTATAGAGTAGACAAAGATATTCAAGGAGGCCAGCCTCTCCAAGTCATCGTTTACTTTAACTCTTGAGTTAAACTCGGGGCTCAAACGCATCAGGCTTAATGAATCGAAAGACTTGACGCGCTGGCTGACGTTATCTATTTTAAAGGCTTTGACGCCTTAGCCCTGGAAGAGGCAGTGAGAGTAGCGCTGATCCACACGGCGTTCTTCAACGCCGGAGGGGGCGAGAGGCTACTCCTGGAGATGCGCAGAGCCTTGAAGGATCTAGGCCATGACGTCGATCTTTACACGGCCTATTTTGATAAGAGGGCCTGGGATGTAATAACTAATGGCATGAGCAATGTTCCAGAGCCAATTATCCTCAGGGAACCTATGATCAGCAAGATTTTTCGCAAAGCGAAGCTACTTGGGACGCTCTTAGCTGCTTGGCGCCTAGAGGGACCCGTTGAGAGGCTTAGGCTCCGCTATGACCTAATAATTGAGACCTTCCTTAGCGTGCCCCTTAAGTGGGCAGACGCCACTTACGTGCACTTCCCGCTTGTCGACAGTCTGAAGTTATTGGAGCACCAGTACAGGTTGCGCCTCTATGAGAGGGCCTACAACTCGCTTGCCATCTGGATGGCCAGGGCGCTCGCAGATGATACTAAGCCCGTTATGACCAACAGCACCTGGACAGTTAAGTACATAAGGGGGGCATATGGAAGCCAGAGGGTCTACGTTGTTCACCCCCCGGTTAACATAGAGGAGCTCTCGTCAATAGACGGCGGCAGGGGCAGGATAGTTCTGACGGTGAGTAGGATAGACCGGGCTAAGAGAGTAACGGAGATCCCGGAGGTGGCTAGGCTTGTGCCTGAGGCCAAGTTCTACCTGGTTGGATCTACAAGACCTGAGTCAGGGCCCGTTCTAGAGGTCCTCAAGGAGAGGGCCGAGAGGCTGAGGAACTTCCACCTTGAGACTAACGTGCCCAGGAAGAGGATACTTGAGCTTATGTCGCAGGCCTCGATTTACCTTCACCCTCCCTTCGCAGAGCACTTTGGATTCGCCATAGCGGAGGCCGCAGCGGCCGGCCTCGTGCCCGTGGTCTACAGGGATGGGGGAGGCTGGACGGACATAGTCTCAAGAATTGATCAGGGCCTTGGGTACACGGGCGTTGAGGAGGCAGCCTTGACAATAAAGTCGTTACTTAACGACCCTGGGAGACTAAAGGCGCTCTCGGCGAGGGCCAGGGAGGTGGCGAAGGGCTTCAGTTATGAGAGGTTTAAGGAGAGGCTTAACGAGGTGATTAGCTTCCTGAGCCTGGACCTCTCAGCTAAATAGCGTAAATCAGCCTGTGCGAGGCTACAGTTAGTCATAGGCCCTCTATAAGCTTTTACTGCGCCCTCTGAGGATCTGGCACTGGAAGGCCGAGGAGGGACCAGGTCCTCGCCACGAGCCCTCTTAATCTGGCTGGCGTCGCCTCCATGAGGGCTATGTAGTCGTCTGCCCTTAGGACCCTAAGGACCCTTAGCGAGGCCACCATGGCTATGCCGCCGAGAGCTATGTAGAGGGGCAGAAGGACTAGGCCGAAGCCTGTGACAACCTCAGCTGCAAGCGTGACCGCGAACGTTATGATGGCTGCCGAGATAGTCTTAGCGTACTCCCTAAGGTCAATTTTCAGGAGGCCTAGCGACCTAGCCTTTGGGGCGGCCACGCCGAGGAAGCCCGTGAGCCTCGCCAGGACGTACGCGACCGCGGCTCCCGTAGCGAGCCAGCGCGCAATCAACGGCGGGCTCAGCGCAGCTATGACGGCCGCAGACACTATGGCCTGAGCTCCGAGGGTCTTTGTGGCCTTCTTGGCCTGGAGGGCCTGGGTTATGGGCAGGTCGTAGTTCATTGCGGCGTGACCCACCATGAGGACGGCGAAGGCCTCCCAGTCGTGGACGAAGGCGGAGCCGAGGAGGAGCTGTATCAGGGGTCTGCCGAGGGCAGCTATGAGGAAGAAGGGGGGCACCGTGAGCGCCGTGACGTACCTTATAGCTGCCGCGACAGTCTCCCCGCTCAGCGAGCCGCTCTCCTCAAACTTGACGAAGACGGGATAAATGGCACCTGAAAGGGAGTTATAAACGACCATTTGGAGCGTAACTGAGCCTATCATTATAATAGAGTAGGAGCCCATCTCAGCTAGGCCTATGTACCTCAGGACGAAGAGCTTGTCGATGTTCTGAAGTACGGTTGCCATGAGGTAACCTATGGCTATGGGGACAGCTATGGAGAGGGCCGGGAGCAGGGGGGCCTTGCTCCTGCTGCCTACCACAAAGTCCAAAGACCAATAGGTTCCTAAGGCTGCTGAGGCAGCGTCGCCAGCTATCCAGCCTGCTATCAGGCCTGCGGGGCCAAGGCCGGCAAAGAGGAGGGCAAGGCCTACGCCGTACCTAACGAATGCCCAGACGACCTGTGTAAGGCCCCACCTGCCGAACCTTGTGGAGGCCTGAAATACTACGTAGTAAACATAGTTGCTGTAAGCATATACTACTAGGTCAAGGGCCGTGAGCCTTAGTAGCCAGGCGTAGCGGGTCGTGCCATAATATAGCTCTGAGAGGGGCGATGCGAGGGCCCAGATGGCCATGGCTACGGCGACGCTAGAAGTGAGCACTATCGCAAGGCCCCTAATATATAGCCCCCTCGCCTCCTCAAGCCTGCCGGTCTGGTAGTAGCCTATGACGTACCTGCCTATGCCGTATATGGGCCATACAAGGAGCGGCAGGAGCAGCGTGAAGAGGGTGCCAGCGGCTGCGTAGGCCCCAAGGCCATTGAGGCTCAGGACCCTCGCTATGATCAGGTAGAAGGCGACCTGCAGGGCCAGGGTTACCGCGTAGCCGCTGAACAGCTTCGTGGCGCCGGCGAAGACCCTGGCCCTGTATGACGTACTGCTACTCCCAGGCGATAGGCTATAGCGAGGATAAAAAGACTTGAGGATTAGACCAGGTCGAAGGCTTTACTTTGTTTTAGGTGCTGCTACCTCTTAGTTTATGGTTAGGACTGCAAGACTTCTAGCTTTTAGCTTTAGATCTTGCCAGCTCCTTAATTACCTCATTAAGCTTTATCTTAAACCTCTCGTAGCTGAAGCCCTTCGCCACCTCCCTGGCCTTTGATGATAGCTCCTTTAGCCTCCCAGGGTCGTTAAGCAGCGACCTAACCATGTGGGCTGCCTCCTCAATGCTGGTATACCCAAGCCCCTGGTCTATCCTTGAGACTATGTCCGTCCAGCCTCCCCCATCCCTGTAGACCACGGGCACGAGGCCGGCCGCTGCGGCCTCCGCTATGGCGAATCCAAAGTGCTCTGCGAAGGGAGGGTGAAGGTAAATCGAGGCCTGCGACATAAGCTCAAGTATCCTCTTCCTGGGCACGTTAGTCTCAAGGTGGAAGTTCCTCAGGCCTCTAGAGGCCTCCTCTATGGCTCTAAGAGCAGGCCCTGAAGACGGGCCTGTCGCCCCCACCAAGTAAAATTCAGCCTCAGGCACGAGTCTGGCTATCTTCGGGATCTCCGCGACCCTCTTACCTAAATCTATTCTGCTTATGGTCAGCACGATTTTGCCCCTCTCGTAGCTTAGTGTAGACAGCTCCTCTATGTTAACCGGGGGGTGAACAACGTAGACCCTGTCGTTACCGTACGTTCTCTTAATGTACTCCGCTGTCCAGGAGCTGTTGGTCATCACGGGCCTAGCCCTATCTGCAAGGGCTCCCGCGACCCTGACCACCAACGCGTTGTAGGCCCTCTCATATAGCCTCAGCCTGTACTGGTTTTTATCATAGAAGTTCAGGAGGCCAGCTAATGGAAAGTGAACATAGGAGGCGTCAGCCCATCCAACTGGCACATTGCTCTGGGTCTCAATAATCAGGTCATAGCGGGACCTAAGCTCTCTGATAGGCCCTCTTAACAGCGATGCCGCTAGGAGCGATCGGAGAGTCATAGCGTTACGGAGGAGCTTACTTATCGGCGGCTCCCCAAGGACCCTCGGCCTTGGTATGTTACCCATGCCACTGGTCAATATCTGCCAGGCCCTCTCGTCTACATAGGCCGCGTACAGGTCGACGTCATGGCCCAGGTCTTCTAAAGCCCTATACGCTTCAATTGCTAGCCTCTCGGCCCCTCCGGCCACGAACAACAGCGTATGAACTAACGCTATCCTCACACATATCTCCAGAGGCGGAGAGCCCTTAAACTGTTAAAACCTTAAAGCGCTGACTATTGACTTCAAGTTCTTAGCGTTTAGGAACCTTTATTTACACCTCAGGCCAGGCTGCAGTCTCCCTTAGCTTCATTCAAGCCTCCGAAGCCTAAGCTCCTAAAGTATTGACAAGCTCTTTGTTGCTAAGTCTGTTAAGCGAGAGTTTTCATGGGCTAAGTCATCACTGTTAGGGTGGCGGACATGAACTTATGTCAGGCTGTGTGTAAATTACTCTCGCATAGGCGTGCTCTATGACCTCGGGCCCGTAGGGCCTCAGCCTCCGTAGGAACTCCTCAAATATGCTGCGCCAGTCCCTCACGAAGTATATGTCCTGGACTACGTACTTGCCATCAGGGCTTATGTCCTCTATTTTGCCCATGTTCCTCAGCTCCTGCAGGTAAACGAGCTCCGCGTTCGAGAAGCCCCTGGAGGCCCTGTCCCCGATCAAGCCCGAGAGGGGGCCTAAGAGGAAGGCCCCGCCTATCATCAGGGGGTCGCCTCCCCTGATAACTTGCGCTACCTCTGAGGGAAACAGGGCCAGCCCCCTCAGCCTGTGGACCTCGTTCTTGAGCTGTCTAAAGATGAAGTGGAGGAGGCCCTTCGTGTAGCGGCGCTCGCCTCGGTAGCCCCTCACTGCGTAAAGCCTTGGCGCGTTGCAAGCGACCCTGATTGGGTAATAGAGAGACTTACAGAGCGTGAAGGCCCGAGCCCAGAAGTGGAAGTCCTCACCGAAGTTGAGGTCTAGGAAGCCGCCCGTTAGGCTATAACACCTCCTGGAGACCATGTGGACGCCCGTGTGGGCCAGTGAGAATCCGACCCCCTTCTTAATGGTCGTCGACAGGAAGTTGTAGAGAAGCTCCCTGTTGGCGTACGCGTCAGCGTCGTAGAAAAGGAGGTAGTCGCCCCTGCTCATTGAGGCGGCCACGTGCCTGCCGAGGCCCCTCGTGCACTTCATCACCTTTACCCTGGCGCCGAACTCGTTAAGAACCTCTACCGTGTTATCGCTTGACTCGTTGTCTGTGGTAACGATCTCGTAGTCGGCCCCAAGCTCACTAAGGACTGACGTCAAGCCCTCTAAGGCCTTCCTTATAGTCTTCTCAGCGTTGTATGTTGTCATGATGACTGATATCACTGTTGCAGTCCCGCCTACCTCGTTTGTTAGGAAACGCCTAGCCGGTATTTATAATGACTATGACTGTTAGCACGGTGAGCTCTAAGCCATGGTAGAATCTTGGCTTGACTTGAGAATGAATTTTAAGGAAGGTTTTTACGTTAAGTACCGTCCTTTAATAGCTCGCTCGTAGCCTAGGACCGTTTCCACGCAACTTTAAGTGGAAAACGAGCTAGAGGGCCAGTCCGCGCGTTGAGTCCTACGGACTATGACTAGTCCGCTGCGGACAACGCCGTACTTATTACATCCCTGACGGGCCCCTAGTCCGCGCGTTGAGTCCGTAGGACTCTAGGACTAGGCCGTGGCCCCCTACTGGAGGCTACAAGCTGGGCCATACTATGACGCAGGGCCCAGCTGCGCTCGGCCTGCCCAGGCACGGGGGGAACAGCCTCCCGTAAGCGCCAGCCCTCAGCGTTTTTCCACACAAGGTTACGTGGAAAAGGGCAGCAGTAGTGGGAGGAGGCCTCATGGCTGCTCAGGACCACGTCCTGGCCCTGTCTCCAGGCCGCCGCTTGCCCCTCAGGCCGTAAGGGCCTGACAGTCCTTGTGACCTGCCCCTCCTGTAAGGCCATGCAGCTACCAGGAGCGCCTGCGGACACTTGACTAGACGCTTAGGTGTCTCGAGACACCGTCATCGGCGTCTGCAGGGCGCTCAGCGGCACTGGCTCAATTGGAGTAGATATTACAGCAGACACCGACACGTCTGCGCGGACCGCCTAGGCCTGCCCCTCCTACCCTGCGTACTCCTCAACCTCTCCGCTAGCCTGAGAGCTCAGCACGGCCCTGCTAGGCCGACAGCATGAGTCAATGTTACAGGACGGGGGCCCTGACAGGGCCTACTGCATTATTGTTTTTATTTAAGCTAACTACATCTATGTTGAGCTGGGTTGCCGAGCCTAACTAAGGCTAAGGAGGAGGTCTTAATTGTGCTGTCCATGAGGAGACTCGTAGAGAGGGGCTGGCTCAGCGCCCTCCTGGGCTACTTAGCTAAAAGGGACGAGCTAAGCGTCAGGCTGAAGTATATAGGTGATATAAAGCTGGGGAGGTTCGAGTTTGGTAGCTTAGCAATATCTACGTATTATGCCACCAAGTATGCCACCAAGTGCTGGCCAAAGCTACCTGATGAGTTAGCTAGGACCGCCAGTCGCTTCCCTAAGACTCAAGAGGCGTTCTCTTGGCTTGTGACAGTTCTCTCATTGGCCTCCTATACATGCAGACTTCAGACCTTAGGCAACGAGGTCTCGATTGACATGAGCCTGGAAAGGGTAGGCCTAGAGGTTAACGGTGTCTCCGCTGTCTTCAATACTCACTGCGTGAATGCCGATGATATAGCCGAGACCTTCGCAGAAGGCATGTACGAGGTCCCTGAGGTGCTCTCAGGCCTCAGGGGCAGGGATGTAATTGACGTGGGAGCTAACACGGGTGACACGGCCCTCTACTTCGTCCTCAACGGGGCAAGGAAGGTGATAGCCGTTGAGCCCCTGCCCAACGTGGCCAGGTGCGCAGAGGAGAACGTGAGGCTGAGCAGTGCTACCGACAAGGTAAAGGTGATAAATGCAGCTCTTAGTAATGAGCCTGTAAGTGTACCGTGCGACTACGACGTGTTGTTATCTCGTTATTTCTCTACGCTTAAGGGCAGCGGCACTTGTAGGGTGCCTGGCGTCACCCTAAGCGAGCTACTTGACATGATTGACGATTCCTACCTGCTCAAAATGGACTGCGAGGGCTGCGAGGCGCAGGTAATACTTGGGCCGGAAAGGGAGAAGTTAAGGGCCTTCGAGCACATAATATTCGAGACGCACCCTGGTGCTAGTGGCGTCAGCAATTATAAGCTGCTTGCCTCACTTAAAGAGCTGGGGTTCGAGTGCAGGCATCTAGGACATGGTTCAAAGCGGGATGTTGGTATGTATCGCTGCGTGAAGAACATAGTGTCTAAGGTAACTTAACGACGTTTAGAAGAAGGCATGGTCACGAATCCCTAAGCCTTGGGTAAAGCCCTTCAGCTCTATAAGGAAAGCCGAAGGCCACACACTTGGCCTGCTATTTGGTTCGTTCTCACAACCCTTAGGAAGCTAGCCAGAAGCCGAGCAGCAGTGTTGCGTCCTTAGCGCGTCTGATTGTCATAACGCTTGCAGTCACCCTCACGGTTAAGGTTACCACCGGCTTTAGCCTGATCCTCCTGCTACTCTACATGGATTCTGACGGCTAACAGTGATATATAGAATTAAAGCCCCTTACGCCACCGGTGAGGCGAGGCCTAGCCAGTTATGGAAGTTAAGGAGACCCGCCTGAAGCTGATAGGAGCCGTGCTGTTAGCCCAGTTCTACATTGTCTGGGCCCTCGGCTTCGTCAACTACGTGCCTCAGCTCTACAACTTCGATGTACTGCGAGCGTCAGCGATACTATTAGTGATCGGCCTGCTCATGATGCTCAGCGGTTACATAAAGGACGTGGCAAGGCGAGTGGTTGCGGACAAGTACTTCAGGGCCCTCATAATGATTTACTTTGCGGCCGTTTATTACATAGTTTACAGCGCCATGATGGCGTACTATCAGCTGAACTTAGGGGTAAGCCTCGACACGGCGACATACATGCAATCCTTTGCGTCTGCAGCGCTGTACCACAGGCTCTTCGACAACTTTGTAATACCGCTCTTCGATAAGTTCGCAGTGCCCACGTTCTTCTTTAACCACGCTTCGCCGATACTCTTCCTGCTGTACCCCCTCTACCTCACATATCCAAGTATAACCACCCTTGTGACCATAGAGGTCGCGCTGGCGACGCTGCCAGCTATACCCTTATACAAGCTTGGGCTGAGGCTCTTTAGCGACAGGAGGTACGCCCTGCTCACCGCCTTGACTTACCTCCTGTTCCCGTGGGTCACCACGTACTTAACCGAGGCCGTTGAGGTGGTGATGTTCACCGCGCCCTTCTTCGCGCTAGCCCTCTACAGCCTCTACATGGGAAACAGGCTCGGCTACTGGCTGTCCCTGACCCTTATGATGACTACCATAGAATTTGCACCAATACTGGGGTTCTTCATAGGGCTTTACATACTGGCTACTAAGCTCGACTGGCTTAAGGTCAAGGGAAGGGTTATCCTGGGCCTTGAGACCCTGGCCTTCTCGCTCGCCTGGCTCCTCGGGGACTTCCTTATGGTCTACTACTTCAGCCGCGGGACGATAAACATCTTCCAGAACGTATGGGGTTCAGCGCTCTCTGGCTCACTGATATCAATAACTGACTCCATAGGCAACGCCATCTTCCACTTTACTACTCACACTAGCTCGAGCCCCTCGTCAAGCCACCAAGCCGCGCTAAGCCTGTCCAGCGTCCTTGAGTCCTTGGCAAATAACGTGAGAGTGGGCCTCCACACAAAGGTCCAAAGCACTGTCTTCCTGATGATGCCCACGCTCTTCCTGAACCTCGTGGAGCCCCAGAACCTCCTGCTGCTGCCTTGGCTTTACGTGATGTGGCAGACCCCGTGGGGCTTTTACTACGTTATCTGGGTCTACTACACGGCCCTCGTGGCGCCAGCCGTCATAGTGCCCGCCATATGGGCCCTGAGGAAGTTCAGACCGCGCATTAGGAGGGCGCTGCTGGTCGCAGTCTTCATCGCAGTGACCATTTCAACCTTACTCCTTAACGTCCTCTCTCCCCTGTCAGCCCTTTACTTCCATGAGCCCTTGCCGAACCCCCTGCAGCCGGCAACAACACCATATGATATAGCTCTCATACAGCTGAACGACTACGTGCCACCTAATGAATCAGTCTCGGTGCCGGCATCGGCCGTGCCCTGGTTCTCGTCAACGAGGTATGGTTTGAATGAGCACGGGGTGCCGTTCTTCGGGCCGAACAACTACACGAAGTACGAGGTGTACTCGCCGTTTGCGCCAACGTACCTATTATACCCATACAGCCCGAACTTCAACAACTACCTGCCCTACGTTTTCAACGACGGCGCGTGGCTACTCGTTGGGCCCTTCCAGAGGCCATATAGCTTCAACTACACGACGACAGTCACGCTACTCCCCCTAACACCTGGCCAGCATCAGTACAGAGTAGCCACGCTGCCGGGTGGGCCCTTGACGGTAAACCTAAGCGTCAATTATGTACCACTGCAGACCATAGAGTATCTCACCAGCAACTTATCATGGCTGCTCCAGCAGCCCCAGAGCGGCATCTGCGGTACCCTGCCAGGCTACTTCGCAGTGTCGAATTCCAATGACTATATAATACAGCCAATAACCATCAATGAGACGACGACGATAGAGGCCCTCACGATATTTGGGTCAGGGACTATCAACCTCGTACACGGCGAGGTTATGATATCGTCATCCGAGGTTCCAGCTCTGAAGCACGATGTCCTGTGGAGCACGAGCTTCAGGGAGCCCTGGTGGTGCGGCCCTCACTCGTGGGCGACGCCAATAAGCTTAGAGCCCAACCTTACGCTTAAGCCGGGCACCTACTACGTTATAGTTAACATGCCCACTAACCCGTGGCAGGTTGTCTGCACTTACATACCTGGGGCGCCTAAGGCCCTGCTCTACAACGGCACGGGGCTACAGCAGCTCAACTGCACCATGAACCTTATAGCTGTGACCAACAGGCCGGCGGAGGTAGCCAACACTAACGCGAGCGTCTCAATATCGTTAATTATGCAGAACAGCACTGCCGTAGCCCTGAACAAGACGGTGACGTTAGTTGCTCAGAGGCCCCTTGAGCTTCCGCTGACCTACCGGGCCAACCTCACGGGCAGCCCCTACCAGGAGACCCTTGTAATGAACGTTAACCAGAGCTCTGGCCTGCCCTTGCCTGGCGAGCTCTCGGTTACGATAAGCAATTACATACCTGCAGACCACCCGCCGATACCGCTTATAAAGCTCCACAGCCTCAACTACACAGCCACAGAGACGCTGTTACCCATAACGCCGGGCTCCCACCAGTACTCGCTGGCCCTTCTGCCCGAGGGACCCGTTAATGTCAGCCTTAGCGTTTACTACACCCCCCTGCTGCAGGAACTTGTGTACTTAACAAGCGACCTGCCATGGGTGCTCCAGCAGCCCCAGAGCGGCATCTGCGGTACCCTGCCAGGCTACTTCGCTCTCCTGAACAGCTCGGAGTACCTGGTGCAGCCGGTCACAGTCAATGAGACTGCCACGATAGAGGGCCTTGCTGTCTTCGGCTCGGGGGCCAGTAACCTGGTGAGCGGTCAGGTAGTGATATCAAGGTCACCTGTGCCAACAAACAGGAGCGGCTACCTGTGGAGCGCAGACTTCGAGGAGCCCTGGTGGTGCGGCCCTCACTCGTGGGCGACGCCAATAGCCACCAGCCCTAAGGTGATGCTGGAGCCGGGCACGTATTATGTAATTATCCACATGCCCACCACGTCGTGGCAGGCCCTCTGCACTTACGTGCCTGGGGCGCCTAAGGCCCTCGTTTACAACGGCCCTACTCTCGTAAAGCAGCTCAACTGCACCATGAACCTGATAATGCTCACTAACAGGTCATCGATATTAACCAACGTGAGCTCTAACATAACGGTGTCGCTGCTCGGCAGAACCATAACAATAAGCCCTCAGAGGCCCGTACAGGAGGCCCTGACCTTTGAGGCCAACATAACGCAGAGGGCGAGCTGGGAGACCCTTGTGGTGAACGCTAGCGAGACGGTTCCTGGCAACCTGACGATAAGGGTGAACACCTACGTGCCGGGCGAGTACCCGCCCATAAGGGTGCCCTGGTACCTGATACCGGCCTACGGCAACATACCCACCTACGCCCTGTTCGCCCTAGCTATAGCCTTCCTGGCGGCCCGCGAGAGAAGGCCAGCAGGCTAGGCCGAGCCGCAGGGGGCAGGCCCTGGTGTTAGTCAAGGGCTTACCGTAAGGCCTATCCCAAAGGCTTACGCCTCAAGTCTTTTAGGCCCCGCCTACCGCTAACGCCCATGTAGCAGGGTTCAGCCTGCTGGCGTCACGCATAAAGTTGGCCAGCCCTGTCAGCGACCTGGCCGAGGGCCCTGATGAGGGTCGCGCTAATTCACAACCACAGCCTCACATACATGGGCGGAGGGGAGACGTTCATAGCGAGGCTCGCCAGCGCCCTCTCGAGGCAGGGCCTCAGGGCCTCCGTCTACTCCCTGCCCATAGGGCGGCGGGGCGGCGTTGACGTTAAGGGCCTCCTCGGCGGGGCCGAGTACAGAGAGGGCCTGCTCCCCGAGGCTGACGCTGACGTAGCCTACGTGACCTACTTCCCCATGGCCTCGCTTGCCCTCCTGAGGGTCAGGGCCCCTAAGGTGGCAGCAATTCACTCGCCTCTCCTCCTGCCCGAGGCCCAGGACCCAGGGCTCTTCAGGGGAGGCCCGGCAGCCCTCCTCAGCAGGCTCGGCGCCTGGGGGGCCTACAGCTACTACCTTCACAGGGTTGCCCGCCTTGAGCTGAGGCGCTTCAAGGCAGTCCACGCCTACCCTCACCTTGTCAACTTTGTAAGGCACAGGAGGGTCTACGCCCTGCCCCCCTTCATTGACGTTAACCGCTGGAGGCCGACGAGGGAGAAGGGCGAGGAGTTCAAGGTGCTCTTCGTGGGCAGGAGGATCTATGAGAAGGGCTTTGACGTCTTCACCGCAGTTGCCAGGGAGGCGAGGAGGCTAGGCCTCAAGGCAAGGTTCCTGGCCACCGGCGGCAAGGAGGGCGAGGTGATAGACGGCGTCGAGAGCCTGGGCTTCGTCCCAGAGGACGAGCTTGTCAACCTCTACTCGTCAGCCCACGCCGTCATCTACCCCACCAGGGCTGACACCTTCGGCCTTGTAGTGCTTGAGGCCCTGGCAAGCGGCGCGCCCGTGATAGCATCAGACATACCATCGCACAGGCTCCCAGGCCTGCCCCTCCTCCTGGCGAGGGGGATCGACGGCGCGCTGAGGCAGCTCGTTGACCTTTATAATATGTTCTATAAGGACAGGGAGAGGTACCTTGAGCTCTGCAGGAGGGGCAGGGATGCCGTTGTCAGGGGCTACAGCGAGGACGTCGTGGTCCCCCAGTACGTCAGGATGTTCAAGGAGGTCGCCGGCGGCCCTAGCCCTTAACCTTCCTCAGGACCTCAAGCCACTTGTCAGCTATGACCTTGGTGTCGAACTGCTCTGCCCTCTCCCTGCTCCTGGCCCTCATGCTGCCCGGGTACCCCTCCCTCCATACCCTGACGGCCATGTTCACGAGCGACTCCTCGTCCCTTGCAAGCCAGCCCGTGACCCCGTCAACAACCGTCTCCCCGGGGCCCTGGGCGGCGTAGGTGAGCACTGGGGTGCCGCAGGCCATTGACTCAACCGGCACGTAGCCGAAGGGCTCATGCGTGAAGGGGAACAGGGTGAAGAGGGCGTTCGAGTAGAGCTCCACAAGCTCCTCGTCGCTCACGCGGCCAAGAAGCTCTACGTTGGGGTGCCCCCTTATGCAGCCAGGCACGTGGGGGATCTTCGAGCCGAAGGCCCTTATCCTGACCCCTGCGTCGGCCACCCTCCTTATCACCGAGAAGGCGGTCTCCTTGCCGGCGTAGGTCAGCGCGTAGTCACCCGACGGCCTTGAGGTTGTTGGCCTGAAGAAGCCTGTGTCGAGGGGAGGGTATATCACGCCGTCAACCCTTATCCCCCAGGCCTCGTACATTGACCTTGTGAAGGAGCTGTTCGCTATGAACAGCCCTGAGGCCCCCCTCAGCCCCCTGTTGAACCTCCTGTCGTGAAGTATGAAGAGCCCCCTGAGGGCCCTGTATATGGCCCTGTAGAGGGGCCTCATCTCCGGGTACATGTCTTCAAGGGCCCTCGTTATGGGCCCCTGGGCGTAGTAGATGTCAGCGTTCACAAGGAAGGCCTGCGAGAAGTTAACTATGACCGGGTCGTCTTTGTTGCCGTCCCTCTCAACCCTGTACCTTATGCCCCTCAGCCACGCCTCAAGGGTCCTGAGGGACCCCCTGAGGAGGTACCTCCTGTTGAAGCTCACAGCGTTAAGGCCCGCCGACCTTATGGCCTCAGCCGTCTCAGGCGACGGGGTCACGAAGGTGACGTCGTGCTGCCCCCTGAGCTCCCTGGCCAGGAGGTAGGCAGGCCTCAGGGGGCCGTGAAGGCCCTCAGCGGGGTCGACGAACATTATTATGTCCATTGTCTCACCTTGGCGAGCACCATGGCAGGCCTTCGGGGCCTCACGGCAGGTCGTGAGTTCCAGGACGGGGCCAAAATTTAACCCTAAGCCGTTTGCCCCTACTTTAAGTGATTACATGCAGGCCAGTTAGCAGCGGCCCCGTGACTTCCTTGTAGTGACCAGCTGGGGCCGTGAGCCCTCAAGGCCCACGCGAGGAGTGACGAGCTGGGGCAACGTGGCGACAGCTAATGGGCCAGCCCGCTGGCCGCTTCCCTGACCACCTTGGTGAGCTCCTGCACGTCCCCGCTCACCTCCTCAACATCATCGCTGTCAACGTTATATGTAGCTGAGCCGCGCCTCGTGTAAACCCTTACTCTGTGGGAGAAGGCCCTCTTGATTGCCTCTCCCGGCAGCTCGCCCTCCCTGTAGACCCTCCCAGGCCTGTACTCGGGCCCAAAGCTCTCGGCCAGGACGACGTTAGAGCCTAGGCTTGACGTTTCGCCGCCTATCGCGGCCCTCACGATCGAGGGGACCTGGGCAAGGCTCACGAAGGTTCCCTCCTGCTTAACGGGCCTGGCCCAGCTGGGCCACCTCACCCAGAGCGGCACCCTGAGGAGCCCGTCCTTGAGGAAGTAGCCGTGGTGCACGCCCCCGTCGCCCAGGAGCTCGCCGTGGTCTGACGTCACTATAACGAGGGACCTGTCAAGGTAGCCCTTGAGGGCATGGACGATCTCCAGGGCCCTCCCCGCGGCGTAGGCCGCGTGCCTAGGGTAGCTCTGGCGGTTGAGGTTAACGACCTCCCCGTCAAGCCTGTTGAAGAACACAGCCTCGAGGAAGGCCCTGAGCGTGAGCTGCCCGTTCATGTCCTTAACCGTGTAGGGGCCGTGCGCCTCCATTATGTTTATCAGCATGAGGAAGGGCTCAGTGAAGGACCTCCCCCTCAGGAAGTCAAGTATTGCCAGGGAGCCCTTCTCCATTGTAGGGTCGTGGAGGCCCAGCCTCCCAGCCAGCCTCCTGAGCCTGGACCTGGTGAGCATCCTGAGGCCGCTGAGAAGCAGGCGCGCCTCCCCGCCCCTTATGAGCTCAAGCGCGGCGCCCAGGTAGCTGTCGCCCCTGTGCAGGGCTGTGATTAGCCTCTCGTAGTCCCTGCACTCGCTGTGGCGCCTGCAGAGGCCGTCAGCCACGAGGCCCTCCGTGACTCCCCCGAAGCCGTAGGCCGCGGATATCAGCGGGTTGGCCGATATAATGTAGGCGCTGTAGCCCTCCTCCATAAGCTCCCCTATTATGCCCCTGTTGAGCTTGCTCATCCTCTGCCTCGACAGCTCCATCATTGTGCCTGCGTAGACGCCGTAGGCCTCGTGGACCCCGTGCTGGCTTGGGTACAGGCCAGTCACCATGCTCACGTGGCTCGGCAGGGTCCAGGGGGCGGACGCTATGGCGTTCTCATACTTGATGAAGCCTAGGTCCCTGAGCGCCTCCAGGCCGCCAGCGTGGTCCTCCCTGAGCGTGTCTATGACGAGCACTATTATGTTTGGTCTCCTTGGCTTTTCCAACTCTGCGCCCACCTGGCGGCCCAGGGCCCGGGGCCGCCCCGCGGCCGTTAAGCGAGTTAGCCTCTACTTCCTGCCCGCGTTTGTTATTAAATTTTATTGTGCTCTAAGGCGGCTCGCCCTGACTGTGAAGGGCGCTATGCAAACGGCTGCCGCTGCAGGCTAAGGCTGGCGGAGGATGTCAAGCCTCAGCCTGCCCACCTCCTCAACGCCGAAGTCGCCCCTGCTCAGCGGCCTCCAGCCCAGCCGGCCTGTGACGAGCGCGACGCTGGAAGACGCCGCGGCCCTGAAGCCGTCGCCCTCAGCGACGTGGAGCCTGTAGTACTCCTCGTCCCTGTCGCAGACTGCCTGCACAGCCCACATAGCCGCCTCCATGCCCTCAAGGTCAACGCTCAGTATGAGGGAGTCGAGGGACGTCTTGCAGGCCTCCATGAGCTCCGCAAAGCACGCCTCCACGCCTCCCCTGCCAGCTAGGTCGCAGGCCCCAGCCACCAGGTGGGCCATCAGCTCAGTGTCCGAGGTCCCCTGGCCCGGCCTGAGTTCAAGGCCGTGCCTCCTGGCCACCCTGAGGATGGCCTCCGGGCTGGCGGAGCCGTTGTGGGCTAGCGCCACTATTAACCTCTGGCCCCTTATGACGAAGGGGTGGGCCCTAGCCAGGTCAACTGAGCCCGCTGAGGCCATCCTTGCATGTATCATGGTCAGCTGGGGCCCAGAGGGCAGCGCCGGCGACCCCTCGGAGAATATTGGGCTCGCAGAGGCGTAGTGCAGAAGCGACCTTGGCGTCAGAGAGAGGAGGCCGTTTGTCCCTACGCTCTCATTTCACTCATCTTACGTTCAATCATGATCGAGCGTAGGGACTTAGCCCTCAGCCACCTGCCGAGCTTAACGGCAGGTGGGTCATGGGACTCCTTCGAGCCCAACGGCACGGGGCTCACATCTACGGTGACTAAGGCCCTCGTGCGGCTTGGGGCAGAGCCCCCATCGCCGCCCAGGGCCCTTAAAAGGAGGTTATAACACGCTACTACGTCCCTGTGCCAGGTCTCGCCTCCCCTTGAGCAGGTGCCGTGCCTGTCCTTACCGTAGACTATCTTAGCGCCGTGTATAGGGCACGTCCTTGAGGTGTTCCTGGGGTTAACGTAGATCACTGGGACCCCGTACTCCCTGGCCTTCTCCTCAATGGCCCTCTGAATTCCTTTAAAGGCCGCCTGGAATATCCTGTGCCTGAGCTGGGGGTTCCTAATGCGCTCTATCATGCCCTTGGCTGGCTCCCTTCCTAGCCTCTCAAGTACTATGGCCGCCTGCCTTCTTGCTGCCTCCCTGACAATAAGGGCTGCCAGCTTCCACCTTATATCCCTCTTGAGGGCCCTCTCGTTACCACTCAACCTTTTGAATATCCTCCTCGCTGGCCTGCTGCCCGGGCCGTAGACCCTGTCGTACCTCTCCTGGACGCTCTTCCTCCTGTAGTAGTAGCCGAGCGTCACCCTGCTCAGGTCCGTCTCAAAGAGGTAGACAACGCCGTCTATGAGGGCTGCCTCGGCGTTCTCGTTAACGTCGACCGTTACGTAGGCCTTTGGCCTATACTCGCTGACCTCCTTCCTGAAGGTTAGGTAGAGCATCAGCCTCCTGTCCCTGTGGTCAAGCTTGACCCTTGCCTCCGATGTCAGCCTCCAGCTCCTGTTAACGTACCTTAGGAGGTGCCTGTTGAGTTCAAGGGAGACCCTGACCCTGCCCTTGTGTGTGGCCAGGCTCACTGACGTCAGCCCCTCAGCACTCCACAGGTGGTCGTCAAGCCATATGCTGACGTCCCTGACCTCAGGGTGGGGCTTCCTGGCCTTTCCCATTTTCCTTAGCTTAAGGAAGGAGTGGGACCTCTCTGCTGCGTCCTGGCAGGCCGTGTAGGCGTAGTGAGAGGGAAGCCGAGGGTAAAGGGACCTCACCTCGCGGTACCTCTCAGCCTTTAGCCTGGTGAACTTAGTTATGTTATTGTCAACGGCGTAGAGAACCAGCTGCTCGACCATGTTCCTGTACATGCCCTCTAGCTCCACGAAGGCCCTGAAAGTCCTCCTGGGCAGCCTCTCAGACCTCACGGTAACCGTCCTTGTAACTTCACTTGCTCCTCTCGGCCTCTCATCGGCCCCCTCATCTGCTGCCAGCCTGGCTATGTTAGCCCTGTACACCCTTACACCTCTTGTACTCCTCTATTAGCTCTGGTTATCACGTCGTCGTAGGTCTCCCTGGGGTGTACCTTCAACTTGTTCAGCTCCTCCTTGGTCTCACTCAGTAGTCTTTCCACAAAATTAGTTGACGATGAATTAGTATAAAAAGATTTCTATTAACACGAAAAAGGTTCAGCCCAGCCGTCGCCGTGGGCCCTGTGGCCGTCAAGGGGGTCAGCGCTCGCGACCTTAACCAGGGCGTCGTAGAGCTCCCTCAGGAGCGCGCCGCTGCCGCTGTAGGCCAGCATCCTGCACATGGCTGCCGCCAGGGACCCCAGGCCCCCACAAGTTAAAGCGCTAGGGCGGAAAGGAAAAGGGGTGTGTTGACTGAGAAAAACGCAGACTAGGACCGGAGCCTCCCGCCTCAGAGCGACTTAACTGCCTCCAGTGCCCTGTCGGCGTGCTCCTCAGCCCTCCTGAGGCCGCTTATGACCTGCCTTATGACGCCGTCGGGGCCTATCACGAAGGTCACCCTTGAGGCCGTCATGAGCTTAAGGACACCGAAGGCCTTTGAGACCTCCTTCCTCGCGTCGCTCGCCAGCGGGAACTTGGCCCCATGCTTCTCCGCGAACTTCCTCTGGGTCTCAAGGCTGTCAACGCTTACCCCTATGACCTCGGCCCCCGCCTTCCTGAACTCCTCGTAGAGCTCCGCGAACCTCCTCAGCTCCCTGGTGCAGCCCGTTGTGAAGGCCTTTGGGAAGAAGTAGAGCACAACCTTCGTGCCCCTCAGCTGGGACAGCCTTATCTTCCCCGCCGTCGTCTCAAGCTCAAGGTCAGGGACTGGGTCGCCTACCTGAACCACTCCTCTCACCGAAACGCGTTTCTACGCTGTCCTTTTAAAGCGGAACACGTATGGTTGGAAATTTATAGAGGGCATGTGCCCGAGCTTATTTACTTTGTCCCCCTCAAGGCAATAGGTGTATACAGTGGGCTCAGAGAGCCTCGAGCTGCTCAGGTCGAGCGTCAGGGAGTTCGCGGAGAAGGTGATCAGGCCCGTCGCAAGGGACATAGACAGGGACAACGCGGTGCCGCAGGACGTGGTAAAGCAGGTGGCCGACATGGGCTACTTCGCCCTCAGGGTGCCCCAGGACTACGGCGGCCCAGGCCTCTCTACCCTTGAGTCGGTCGTGGTCGTTGAGGAGCTCGCCAGGGCCTCGGGGGCAGTGGCTATAATGGCAACCGTCTCAGGCACAATGGTTGCCTACCCGCTGGTTCACTACGCTAGCGAGGGGCTCAGGAGGAGGTACCTCGAGAGGCTCGCCAGGGGGTCAATAGGGGCATTTGCGCTGAGCGAGCCCTGCTGCGGCACTGACGCGGCTGCCATAACTACCAGGGCGGTCAAGGAGGGGGACGAGTACGTCATAAGCGGCAGGAAGACGTGGATAACTAACTCCCCCTACGCCGACTTCTTCCTCGTTGCAGCCAGGACCGGCAGGCCCGAGGACAGGCACAGGGGGGTCTCCATATTCGTAGTCGACAGGGGACCGTGCGTGGAGGTCTCAAAGCTTGACATGATGGGCTACAGGGGCAGCGGGACGAGCGAGGTGCTTTTCAGGGACTGCAGGGTGCCGGAGTCAAACATGGTCGGGCAGCTGAACGGGGGCTTCAAGATAGTCATGGACGCGCTGAACGAGGGGAGGGTGGTCACGGCGGCAACAGCCCTTGGGCTCGCGGAGGCCGCCTTCGAGGACTCCCTTGCATACGCAAGGCAGAGGGAGAGCATGGGGGTCCCCATAGCGGAGCACCAGATGGTCCAGTACATGCTCGCAGAGATGAAGGTGAGGGTTGAGGCTATAAGGCAGCTGATATATGAGGCCGCCCGCAGGGTAGACGCAGGGGACCCGGACTACCCAATGTGGAGCAGCATGGCGAAGCTCGCAGCTGCCAGCTGGGGGGTCGACGTGGCGAGGATGGCGGTGCAGGTTGAGGGGGGGTTCGGGTACAGCAGGGAGAGCCTGGTGGAGAGGGTGTACAGGGACGTGAAGATGGTGGAGATAGGGGACGGCACCAATGAGGTCCAGAGGCTGGTCATTGCGAAAAGCCTGCTGGGCAGGGTGAGGGGCGTGAGGGCAGGCTGACCCCCTCCCAGCCCCGAGGGGCGAGGCCTTCTGTAACGCAGGGGAGGGCAGCCCTCACGGCTAACCCCAGGCCTCAGAGCTCGTCCGACCCTATGAAGACGTCAGGGTAACCCTTGCCCCTCACGAAGCCTGTTAGCGTCCTGTCTATGGTCAGGAGCTTAAGGCCGTGGGACAGGGCAGTGCCGTAGAGCAGGTCATCTATCAGGTCCCTGTGGCCCAGCCGGTAGAGCTCCAGCGCGGCCTTCACGGCCCCCTCGTCGACCTCGGCCCTCCTCATGTGGCCCCTGACCTCGCTCAGGCCCCTCAGGACCACCTCCGCGCCGTTAGGGCTGACGACCTTAACTATCTTCCACAGGGCCTCAAGGACGCTCAGCTCCGAGTAGTAGAGCTCATGGCCCCTGAGCCTCGGCAGGGCCTCCATGACGGGCTCGTCGGTCCTTACGCCCAGGAACGGCAGCAGGAAGGAGGTGTCAAGGATTACCCGCAAGCCTCCCCTGCTCACGCTCGCTCTCCTCCTCCAGCTCCTCAAAGCTTATGTAGGCCACCTTGGGCCCGTGCATTGCGAACCAGAGGGCGTCCCTGACGGGCTCCAGTACTATCTTGTCATCCTCCACGTGAAGCCTCAGCCTAGAGCCCTCGGCTATGCCAAGCTCGTCGGCCACGGCCTTGGGTATAGCTATGAGCCTCTTCCTGGAGACCTTGACCTCAAAGGTGGGGCCAGCGCCCTCGCCCATGCTCTGACCAATTATAGTTAGTTAAGCCTAACCATATAAGCTTAACTCTTAATAAAAGTTATACTAACGTCATAAAGGCCCTAGCACTAAGTCGCTAGCTGCAAGGGTCTTCGCCCTCACTGTTAGCCATCCTCTCGGCCGCTGAGGCCACAGCCGGTATCCTCCCATTAACTGTAAACAGGGGCTGTCCCCACGCCTCTTCACCCGCTCGCAGACGTAGCCCAGCGAGTAAGCGTATGGTAGCTGGCCCAACATTGAAGCCACTCCTCCTGTTCTCCTCAATACCTCGTTGACAGCCTTGGTAAGCAGGTCGAGGCTCCCCTCAACTATCCCCTTGGCCCCGTCTATGATCACAATGATAGTGCAATTCATTGCGAGAAGCCTGCTGGGCAGGGCGAGGGCGTGAGGGACGTGAAGTTTAAGGGCGTCAGCAGGGCTTTCTCTATATAGAGTAAGGCTTTAATGCCGACCGGTCAGTCATAGCTCGGCGACCCTGACGTGGCGGGAAAGGCCTGGCACGGGGCTGACCGGTCGAAGTACGTGTGGTTCCCCGCAATTGACTATGACAGGTGCACCGGCTGCGGCCTCTGCCTCCTCACGTGCGGCAGCGACGTGTTCAGGTGGGACCCAGAGGGGGGCCTGCCGGTGGTGGCGAACCCGGGCAGCTGCGTCCTTGGCTGCACGACGTGCGCGAGGCTCTGCCCTGAGGACGCGATCACGTTCCCTGACGACCCGAAGAGGTTCCTCCGCTCGGTGATCATCAAGGAGAAGGTGTTTCCAACCGTCAGGGATGAGCTCAAGGAGAGGCTCAGCAAGTACCCTGACCGCAGGGCGTCAGCGGGGAAGGCCGTCACGCTGGGCCCCAGCCCGGAGTTCAGCAAGTGGCACGGGATTGACAGGGGGGCCATAAACTGGGGCCCCGTGATAGACGAGGACAAGTGCGTTGGGTGCGGCATGTGCGTGGTCCAGTGCTCGGAGAGGAGGAACGTGTTCGGCTTTGATGAGAAGGGCAGGAAGGCCGTCGTGCTGGCCCCCCAGAACTGCATGGTAGGGTGCAACAACTGCCAGGTCGCCTGTCTGTGGGACGCCATAAAGTTCCCGGACCCCTCAGAGCTGAAGGAGCTCGCCAGGAAGCTCGTCGACTCAGGGAGGGCAAGGGAGGAGCTCGAGGCGAGGCTGAAGCAGAACCCAAACCTGCTCATCAGGCTGCCACCGGCTCGCCCGCTGACGGCTCCCCGCCCTTAAGGGCGGGGGCTCTGCGCCCACTGGGGCTTTTCCCCTCACCTTTCAGGCGCCCCCACGGGCGCGGCATCACCGCTCAGGCCCCGCCGCCAGCCTCGGGGAGGCGCGGGCTCACTGCCTGCTAAGCTCGCCCGCGCCCAACTCCACAGCAAAGTTTGGGCAAAGAGCTTATAAATGTTCATATCCTCTCCGCCCTAAAGGGCGAAGCCTCCAACAAGGTGAAGTGACCCCCTCCCCGCCTTAAAAGGCGAGGTCTGCCGTTCGTTTTGTCAAGAGGATGGGCCGCGCGCCTCAGCCCCCATGGATGGCGGCGGCCCTTAGGAAGAGTAACCTGGCGCAGAGCGTAATCCCTTGGCCGGTCCGCATGCCAAGGCTTAAAAGGCATGGTCTAATTGGCCTGGGAGGCAGAGGCGGGGCCTGCCTCAGCCCGTCGCCGGCCTCAGGTACTCCTCGCCCGTCACCGCGCCGCAGAGTATCGTCATGAACACTATGGAGAGGGTCTTTATGGCGTCGTCAAGCTTCGCTATTATAGCCGCCTCCTGGGCCGACTGGCCCTCCCTTATGTAGCCCTCAGAGCTCGACATGAGGGCCATGAAGTTCACCCCTATCTCGTGAAGCCTCCTGACGCTCGGCTGCGCCACCAGGGCCCCCACGAGGGGCGCCAGGTCCCTCACCTGGGAGGCCAGCTCCGCCGCAGCCTTTGACCTGACGCCGAGCCTCGACGTCATCCTTACCGCGTCAAGCAGCACGTTCCCGACAACCCCGAGCAGGGCAGTGCCGACGACCGTGCCCTGGAGGTTCGGCTCCACGGAGCCGCTCCCGAGGGCCCCAACGACGTACCTCATTATGAGGTGCTGGTACTTGAAGAGCTCGTTGTATGCGACCTGAAGCCTGTCCTCAGTCACCTGGGCCCCCTCGGCCGCCTGCCTGAGGAGCTCAGCTATGCCGGAGACTGCGGAGCCCAGGCCCTTTATGGCGTGCTTCGGGTCCGTCTTTGAGTCGTCGAGTACTACCTTCATCACTGCCTTCTCCCTCTCCACCTCAAGTATCTCTAGGCCCAGGAGCCTCATGGCCGTCTCCTTGAGGGACTGGAGGGCCTCGGCGCCGAGGCCCCTCAGGTCGAGCACCGCCTCGTTGACGTCGTTGACGTAGAGGCAGGAGAGGGCCGTGGAGACCAGCTGGGGGAGCACGAGCTTGTAGGCCTCGAAGACGTAGGAGGTGCCGCTGCTGTTGCTCGCCGCAGGCGCAATCCTGAGCCTGTCGCCCTCGTCAACCACGTAGAC
>Ga0326758_100109_pt1 | contig 27365 bp, 34 predicted proteins | sample GCRJH_S_FD_207221 | JGI IMG/M metagenome (GOLD analysis project Ga0326758, IMG submission 207221) | Hot spring sediment microbial communities from Geyser Creek Basin, Yellowstone National Park, WY, United States - GCR.JH_S | ecosystem: Environmental > Aquatic > Thermal springs > Near-boiling... | reverse complement strand
GTTTTATGTACCCTTTCTTAACATATTCTCTGAGTGTTGCGTATGAAATTCCTAGGCGTTGGCACACTTCTTTAGGTCTTAGCATTGTATAAAATTTTATGATGAAATAATATAAACTTTACGGTTTGTCGGAAACTGCTGGTAACGGCGCTATTACTCCAGTGAGTATATAAATAATCTGAAAGGCAGGATCGAAGTTGTACAACATTTGTTTAGCAAGGCTATTACTAAATATCGGGGGAGGGTAAAAAGCGCTTTGAGAAATAGAAATGCCGTATAAAATATAATCTACGATAATATTTCTTAAAATTCCTATCACGACATTAGATACAATATTTACAATAATTAGTGATATCCTAGCTATATCGAACTCTTCTATATCCATGCTAATCAATCCCCAGCTCTCTCAATACCGAAACCTTCAACGAGTATTTCCTGTACTTCTTACCCCCTATATGGAGCCAGCCTCTACTTATCTTCCCCTCAGCTGCTAGTTCTGACAAGTTCTTTAAAAGCGAATTTCTTGGAATTTTTGTATACTTCTCTAATTCTTCTAAAGTTAATGAGCCTCTTTTCGCTAGAACTAATAGTATTTTCTGCTTTTGTGTGAGACCTGTCATATGTTAAAATTACGTAAAACTCCCCTTAATAGGTTTACTAAAATAGTAATAGTATTACCACATGTTAAAAGTTGAGCTGGGAAACTCTTTCCAGTAGGTTTACTAAAACAGTAATATTGTTTTCATTATCGTGAGGGGGAGCTCTTACAAGTAAAAAATTTTGGATCCAGGCAGGATTAACTACTTTGAATTTTTTCTCAGTAAACTGGGGAGTTTATTCAAAAAATCTAGTTAGGAATAACAATGATAACTGCGCAGCTCCATTTGTGATTATTTAAATTTTCGCATTTCTTTAGTGATGTTAGGTCTGGTCAACAAGCAAAAAGAAGTAAAGCCTAAGCATCGGACAAAACGAGAATTCTGGTACAGGCTAGACCCTGGGCCTTTCGAACTTCTTACTGATCGGGAAAGGGATCAGCTTGAAGGGAATTTCTTGGAGCTATTACATCAATTGGATCGAGGCACTATAATAGTGCATAGTGACACACAAAACTACGTATATGAGAACGAAGTTTACGAAGTACAATTCAACAAGTTCTATTTAATAACAGACAAAGAATTGAATAATTTACAAAAAACTGAGAAATTAAGTAGGCCAAAGATAAATAGAATTCATCCAGACTATTTAGAGCTCGAGAACGGAACTTTAGCTCAATCGGCCGTATTTTACAAGTATCCGGACATCATACCGGAGGGGGCTCTTTACGAATATTTCGGACTAGGGGACATAGTAATCAAATTTGAATCGTTAGACCCAGTCAGCGCTGCCCAAAGCGTTGACGCTGCAAGAAAGAGGCTAGAAGGGTTAGGTGCTACGGATTCTTTTGCAATTAGGAAACTGCAGAAAGTCCGAGAGCTCCAGGCCTTGGTTGGGGGCCAGGCGAAGCTACTGAAGTTCTGGGTGTGGATAACTTACTTCGGAAAAGATAAGACGGAATTAAAAGAAAAATATAATCAGATAAGAGATATTGCCAGAAGCAGGCTTTTTGACGTTGATGTGCCGCGTTTCTATCAACACGTCTTGTATAACTTCAGAACAGAGGTGAACTTCTTCTTCCCATTCATGAATTCTATTGCCCCTAAATATACTGACTCTATAACTGCCAGCTGGGCACTGTACCCCCTCATCTCTGAAGATTTACTAGATGAAAATGGTGTGTTTGTAGGATTCAGCGAGACCGGAAGCCCAGTGCTCTTCAACCCTTACATGAGAAATAACTACAACATCGTCATACTGGGAGAAACGGGAAGCGGTAAGTCCATGACGTCCAAGATATTGCTGAAGAGAATGAAAGAAAAATACGGCATAAAAATCTGGGGGATAGACCCAGAGAACGAGTATGTGAAGGTGTCACGCGTTTTGGGGCTAGAGCCAGTAGTGGTCAAAAAGGGTCAGCCTTTGGGGCTAGATCCGTTTAAGTTATCGAGAACAGAGACAGAGGAAGGAAAGTTATTAGATGTAGAGGATATAGCAGAATTGCTTGCGGATTTCTATTTGCCAGACAATATCGCACTTAGAAATCGATTAAGGGCATACGTCTCTGACTACGCGGACTCCGAATCGATCTTCGAGTTCTTGGAGAACATAAGGGATGACACCGAATTGTATAACTATCTGAGGACGATCGAGGCACCGCCGGACAAATATGTGTTTGACGGCATCCCTCCCACTAGGGTCGAAAATATAGTCTTTGGACTGAAGGAAATAAGCGGGTCAGGGGCGACGAGGCTTAAGGCGGTGATTACGACCTTATTGAGCCTAATCTATCAGAAAGAAGCGTTCGGCGATAGAGAAAAGGGATATATCTTCATCGATGAGGCGTGGCTCTTTGTAAAACACAACATTACTATGTCGCTACTAGAGAACTTGGCAAGGAGGGCTAGGAAGTATAATAAGGGTTTGCTATTTATTACGCAGAGGCCGTTTGATGTAGCTGCAAATGAAGCCGGGAGAACAATCTTAGAACAGAGCGCCACAGTGTTCTTACTAAGGCAGAAAGAAGCTGGTGTAAAGACGCTAAAAGAGGTCTATAACATAAGAGATGAAGAAGGCGCAGAGCTAATAAAAGCGGACCCAGGCCACGGTATACTAAGGACTGGGAACTACTTACTCAGAATCTACGTACAGCCTTCGGCTGAGGAATTCCAGATGTTCAAGACTACAGGGGCGTGGTAAAATGAAGAGGCCCATAATTGTTTACGTGGATGCCGAAGTATATGATAAATTAAAGGAACTAGCGGAGAAAAAAGGAGCTTCAATTTCCCAGGTTACTAGGGAGATAGTCTACGAGGTGATAAAAGGAGGTGATAAAAGATGGCACGTCTAAGGGATGCGTTAATTCTTGATGAGATATCGTTCCTGGACGAGAAATTAGGGAGTAACCCGATATTGACGATGAGGAATATCTTTTATTTCCTCGGCGGGGGATTAATAGCTTACAAACTCGTCGAGACGGGAAAGGTAGGTTTGCAGCTTGCAGGAATACTAATTTTCATTTTCTTTCTAGCGCTAATAGTATATCCTAAGAAATCTATCACATTAGAAAGCATGTTTATAGGCATGATATCGTATTTCCTGGGATTTGACAACGAGAATGTGATATTGGAAAAAAATAAGAAACGGGCTCAGAAGAAAAATAAGGAGAATCTAAAACCAAAAGAAAGAAAACCTAAAAATAAACCAGTAATTAAGAACTCGTTAAAAACTTTAGATTATGCAATAATTATACCTGGAATTATTGCAGGACTTTTAGGGATTATATTGTTTCGTAATTCATTGCTTGCTTTGAACATTAAGGAATTCTACATCGGGACGATATTAATAGTGGGCGGGTTTTCTTCTTCTATAGAAAGACTGTTGGAGGTGGGAATACGGAAAGAGAAGAGCCCCACAAAGCAATAATTTGGTTTGTAGCAGCAATCCTAATCTTAACAGTTTTACTTAGCCTCGTAGGAAACGTTAATGTAAAGTTTATCGTGCCGCCGCCTGCTCAGAGTTATAATTACAAAAAGTTAACAATACCTAGCAGCGAAATAATAGAATATATGAGTCAGTTGCCTACGACTATAAACTCCTCTTCCCTTACTGCATATTTCCCGCAATATGTATTAATAAGCAGCGGTAGCGGGAATGATATACTAAATAATGTATTGAATGTGCTAAGTATGAACGCAAGTGTAGTAGCGCCAGGCCCATACTGGGAAGTTGCCGACTTGGCAGGTTTCTTGCAAGCCCATTTAACCACTAATAAGTCTTATTTAATTGTGGTAACGAACGGGACTAACGGGAATAACATAACCTATTATAATATGACGCTACCTTTCTTTAGTGCATCTCCCCTTAACGTGAGTTATCCGCCTTCAGACAACGTGACGGTTGGCTCGCCGACATTTCGCATAATCAACAACTATTCCGTGATTACCAACGTGCAAGTGAACTACACACAATCCAAAGTCCTGGTTGGCATACACAACGTCTCGGAAGGGAATACGGTATATGTGTATGAATATTACGGGTACTCGGTCTCGGGAACGGCATACCTATTCGCCAACAACAATCTGATCAGCTCCCAGAATTTCTCGTTCTTCGTTTGGTATTGGGGAGGAACCTTCAAGTACACGATCTATGGATTCGTTACGGTACCCCCTGGGATCTCGAAACAGGTCTTCGGGAATTATTCGTTCACATATTGGGAAGGATCCGATAGCCAAACAATTCATAAGGGGAACAAGACGTACATCATCACAAGATATTATCCCGTGGGGCCAAACATTCAGACCTATGGTTACACTTTCAATTGGTATGAGTACAACGTTACTATACCAGTTCGCATCATGGTCTATAACGGGACGAACCCGCAAACTCAGATCGGCAGTAGTGTATATAATTCCAGGGACATCGCGGTCAACTTCTCATATACCATATGGAGCTCTGCCCCCCAAGAATCGAGCTCCCCCCACATCATCACATACGACCACATCCAAGTAGCGAACCATGCAATACAAAGAACTTGGGACGCGGGGACTGTCTGCGTTAATCCCAAACTTTACATACAACGAATCGGGAACGTGATCAATTACTACTTAACGTTCTCGGTGTTGACAAACGTCGCCAAACAGCCAAGCTGGGTCTTTAATCACGTACCTGCTTCAGAAGTATATTCGCACAACTACGCTTATGACTTCGTCAACGGTCCAGCTTATTATTACGCTTTAGCAAGAGTCCTTCTAAATAACTTCACTACTTACCAGCTTTTTGAAATAGTACACAGTATACAATCCCAGCTTACTATTACTAATACTAGTTGGGCAAAATTAGTAGATGCATTAAAGTATGGTAATGGCTCTCTGATGGACATCTACTTTCAAGTAATGCCATTACTTTTCACGACCCAATATCATAACCTTACATCAGAAAACGCGAGTATATTGATAGGTGCTTTCAACATAAACGTTAACAATAGGAAAATTATTATAGAAAACAACACCGTCACTCTCACTGGGATACCTATGGGGGCACTTTTCAGAAATATATATGCTAATATCAGCACAATTCTCAGTAACGGGACTTATCCATTCTACGAATGGCCGAATTATAGCTCCCCGCCGATATTATTCGAGTCTTACACAACGGGGAACTATACCGTAAAGTTCCTATACTGAACATGGCGAAAACGGGAAGTCAGTATATAAATTTTCATGTATTTCTTTTGAGGACAAATGGATATCAACGCGTTGATAAACTACTTGGCCTACTTCGCGTGGATCGTAGATGCTGGAGGAGTTATAGCCAGCGCAATTCTCATAGCAATGGGAAGAGAAGAAGGTAAGAAGATACTCTTCGGTACCGTAGCGGGGGCCTTCGTCTTAGCGTTTTTCTGGACGATACTGACAACGACGATACAATATCAAACTGTTAATTTGCCTTACTGGAGTTACATTGTAGAATTCACTTACGCAGGGGCAGCAATAGCAACTATATTTGCAGCAATAGAGTTCATACGAGGGGAACTCAGGGAAGGGTTAGGGTACTTACTAGCAGCGATCCTTGTAGTCTTTATGGTGAATTACGGGCCACAGATACTCGGTGTTCAAAATCTCGATCTACAGCCCGCTAACGTGAACGCTGAAATCGGAGGTGTAGGGGTAGCGGGGTTTAACTTCGGGGGAGTCCCCCTCAGTTGGTTAATAGAAATGCCCGACCCGTCAACTTTCTCGGCATTTCAAAGCGTGTTTCAGCTCTCCCAGCAGGTCGCATTAGGGATCCTGGGGATAGCGTTCGTTTTTGCCCTCATCATAAGGACTTACGAACTAGAAGACCCAATCACTGCCCTCAAGCAGACCTCAAAGGATACGATAGTAGCAGCTATCCTAATTTACGGAATTGTTGACCTGTATAACATATTCGCACAAGTGATCAATTATGCTACTACTAATATAGTTGCACCTTACCAAGGTAATCTCGAAACTATGGATAACATAGTAACCGGCATAATCATCGGAGGTTTTGCAGGAGGATACTTCGTACCGGCGCTTGCAGACATAGCCAGCGATTTATTGTTCAGCTTATTTCTAGCAGCTATGCTGGCGCTGATTAGGTTTTTAGCGATAGCCGCAGCTTTAGCAGTAGCTCCTATCCTTATCTCGCTCTGGATAGTACCTCCGCTCAGAGGGGTTGTGAAGTTCGTCGGCGACGTTATCATAGGGCTAGGAATATCCGGGCTAATATCAAGCGTTATCTTGGCATTGCTCTCGAGCTTCATCAATCAATATCCAGAGATATTGATAGCATCGCCAGTTTTGTTCGGTTTTTTACCTATGATGATAGGTTTCGGAACGGCTACCGGACTATTACCTGCAGGCGCTGGTAACCTAATTCCGTTCAAAAGAGGGAAGAAAGGGTCTCAGGGGCAGACAGCACAGACACAAGCCCAAGCCGGCAGTACAGTCGCCGCAGCTGGCGGCGTCGTCGCGTCGCAGACCGTAGGACAAACGAAGCTGAGGACTCGCACCAACGTATCCAGACCTCCTCCAGCCCCTGTAGGGATAGTGGACAGGCTGAGGAACAGGAAGACGGTGACTATAACGAGCGATCCACGCGACAACCTGAGCTTCCCAGAGAAGCTGAGGGGCGGACTGAAGAAAGAGGCAGACTACATAGGCCCCGTGGATCCGCAGAAGGTTAAGCAGTATGGAGAAGAAATGAAGTGGGTAGCGTCCTCAGCACCCCCCATTCCGGGTATCTACGAGGAGATCAAGAAGTACGGCGAGAAAAGGGCGAAGGAGTTAGGGATATCTCCCGAGCAGAGGGGAAGAGTAGTGCGTTATAGAGAAACGATACCCCACGCGTTGTTGTATGGCATGGCCGAGAACCTGAAGGCAGGATTAGCGATGACTGCACAGAAGTTCGGAGAAAAGTTCGATAACTGGTTGAACCAACAAGGTATAAGCGTAAGGCCGTTCGAAGCTGTCGAGAATAAGATAAGGGAAGTGAAGTTAAGAAGAGCTAGTAAGAAGAGAGGCCAGACCTCTTAAGCTACTTATTTTTTATACTCGGTCTTCTTATTTTATTATATGGAAGAAGGAGTAATAGTTATCCCAGATTTAGCAGACCTGGTTGAGAAGAGGCAAATAATGAAAGAGATATACGCCCCAGACGGTACTTTATTGATGAAACCGTACGAAGTTATAGTCGAAAACCCATTGATAATTAACAGAAAGAAGTGGAGATTGTTTGTGAACTATACTCCGATTGAAAATAGACCAGACGAAAACACGTGGATAGTAAAGATAAACACAACTGGACAGACCGTCGTACTCCACGACAACGACCTAGTTCGTATGCTTGCCTACATCAGGTTGGAGAGGCCTGGTGCTACAGTGGAGGAGGTAGTAAACAACGAGTTGGCCAGAACTGTGGAGGAGACCGGCGACTTCAAGGATGACGACGAGATGGGAGCTTACGCAATGCTTTTGTACATCTCATTAGCATATGCTATTCATTACGGTCTCTTAATTCTCGTAAAAGACTAGATTTTTTGTATAAACTCCCCAGTTTACTGAATAAAAATTCAAACAAAAAGCTTAATCTCTTTTTTCAAACTCCTTAACAAACCTACTAACTAGTCCTAACACTTCCTTAATCTTAGGTAAAAAAGCGGATAAGGGAATATAGTAAGTATTCTCCAAGCTTATGTCTGGTTCCCTTGAGGCGATAACTATTAAATAACTTTTATCACACGACCTTAATTCCCTCAAACCTTCCAGTTCTTCCGTAAGTTGGTCTTTGTCTATACCGTTACCGCTCTTGACCTCAAAGCCTATGCATAAGCTCTTCAATTCGGCATCCGTAGCTATATATAATGCATCTATAGCCCTATCGTTGGGCAGTTTAACCTCCTTAGAGGAGTACTTTATGCCGATAATTTTCCTAGCCCAATCGTCGGCATTAGCTTGTAAAAGCGTCATTACGAAGTTAGGGTTGTAAACTATTATCGTCTGTATTATGTCGTGTACATATACAAGGTTAGAATAGTTGGCTACCATTCCCTAACCCTCCTTACTACCTCTGAAGGCAATCTGTAGAATACTTTATAGAAGTAGGAGTAGAGGTCTGGTTGGAGTTTCTCGCTAACTAAGAAGAGTTTGTCAAATACTTCACCTATAGGCGGTATACTCTCGTTCCTCCATATTAGGTCACTCAAATACTCCTTATTTGATGAAAGTATGAAGTCCTCAGGGTGGTCGTCGTTAGCTCCGAAGTAAGGCGGGTCGTAAATATGGCCCATCACTTCCGTGTTCTCTGAGATTTCGTTAAGCAATAACTTGTTATGTTCTAACAATAGTTTAGTTGAATTCCTCCTAACCTTAGTGAGGACGGATCCCAATACTCTGGGATTATCGAAACTGCTCCATATGTATTTAGGCAAAGCCTCCTTAAGGAATATGAGCATTGCGTTAAAGGCCTCAATGGTACCATCTTCTGGGATTATTAAATAGTCCGAAGCCCTCAGAACAGGCTTTATTGTGACTACGTCAGAAGGTGAGGTATCTATCAGTATGAAGTCATATTTTTCTCTGAAGTTCTCTAACTCTTTCTTAACTGCAAACTCATCGAACATTGGGAAGTAGCCTTTGAACATTGCGTGGAAAGTAGATACGTAGGATCCCGGGATTATGTCTAATGAAACTTTTACTTCTCCCTTAGAAGTCTTGGAGACGTGGATAAAGTTCTCTACAATTACGTCCGATATCTCCCTTATTAGGGCGTAAGCACTCCTATCCGATTCCGGTCTTATAGACTGTTGTAGGATTTCCTTCCTTCTCTCCTCCTTAACGAATATCTGTGTTAAGGACATTTGTGGGTCGAAGTCTATCAGCAATACTCTGTAGTTTACTGCTAAACCCATTCCAAGAACTGCCGTTAGCGTAGTCTTACCTACACCGCCCTTGAAGTTATGTATAGCCATAACTTTACCGTTCATTTCACCACCCCGAATTCCTCCTTTGGGTAAAGCCTCATGTTTCCTTTAACGAACTTGTAGAAGAGTTCCTCCAGTTGTTGTCTGTTTAAATGAGAAGATAGTAGGGGTTCTGCTACATTATGCCAGTTTATTGATAGGTTTTTGAAGGCTATCTGGAAGTTCCTCCAAACTTCTACCATGGTAAGAATTGCCTCTTCATCTAGTTTCTTCTCTTCATAAAGTTGTTTAATTTCTGGGCAATTGGATAACATCTCCTCCTTTAGTCTGGCTACGGTCTGTAACCATTTTTCATGGTTTATTCTGGTTATCTCTTCTGCAGGCGAGTGAACTTCAGTATTAAACTGGGGAGTTAACTGCTTTTCTTTCTCTTCCTCCTCATTAGCTCTCTGCCACTCTCCTACAAAGTCGTATTCATCATTACTTTCGCTATCCTCTCTGTCAATAGTTTCGACTTCCTCTCCTTTGTCCTCATCTTCTAAGTCTTCTTCCTCATTTTCTTTCTCCTCTTTTGCCCTGGGCTTACTACTTTTCTTAACTTTTCCTCCTCTCTTTAAGGCTTCTCTCTGTTTGACTTCCGATATTGCCCTTTCGGTAGTATATTGTTTAGATACTATTTTCTCTAGTAAATCCCTATATTCATCATTAAGGATAATCTTTCTACCTTCTCTGGTAGTTATTAAAGGATCTCTAAGTGCCGGTGCTAAGTCTTTAAGTTTGTCTAAAATCCCTAAGTCTTTGGCCCTAGTATAGATTTTGAAGGCTTGGACTAAGGGGACTTTATACTTCTGATCCGTTACATATTTTAACAACCATGGCGTGTTAATCCTAAGTATAGCCATTTTACGTTTATCTGATTCCGATAACGCTTTGTTCTCTTTATCTAACTCCTTTAATATACGCTCGTATTCTAAAGCAGAAATTATTGTACCGTCGTCAAGTGTCACGAACTCCTCATTCTCTTCAATTTGTTTACTTTCGGTTGCACTAAATTGTGTCACCGGTGACACTATTTTAGTCTCTTCTGTTTTATTTTTACTAGCTTGGATTTTGGCTATCCTATCGGCAATCTTTTGGAATAATGCTAGTCTTTCATTCTTATCTAGCTGTCTCCTAACGCCGTTAAACGTCCATATTAATTCGTAAGCCTTATCTCTCTCTTGTTGAGAGTCGAAATCGTACTTTAGTATCTTAACTTCTTTAAAACCTAACTTCTTCATAATATCTAGTCTGGTATAACCATCTATCAGGACGTAGTTTCTGTCAGCTATTAATGGGAATATTTGTGACTTCTCTCTAAGAGATTTTTCTAAATCTTCTCTGGAGTTATTAGGAGGAACCAGAGTCTTAAACTCGTCGTCCTCCTTAAGTTTCTCTATTGGTACTACTTCTTCAGTATAAGTTAGTTCAGTCATTGTGAAACACCTAACTCTTTCAACAGCCTGGATCTGATCTCGTTTACTTTCTCTTTACCCTTCTCCGTCAATTCTACGTAGATTTTCTTTCCTTCTCTGGCCTCCTTTACAAGTCCTTCAGCCTCTAATTTAGGTATAAGGTAAATGAGGGTAGTATAGGGTATGTTGCATTCTTTAGCTATCTCTACCCTCTTCTTCTTCTTCCCTTTAGATAGATTTAGGAGGATTTGAATCTCTGGTTCTAGGAGTCTATCCATCTTCTCTCAATATTCGATTATCGAATAGAGTATTTAAATGTTTTTCTTTACTCGAATATCGATAAGTTTAGCTTAGATTTATTCTCTCGAATATCGATTAAGGAGTTGATGCCTTTATCAGACACCGAAAGTAGGGCTTTATTAGAACTCCTAAAGGAGAACGGATTACCTATAAGCGAATTACAGAAGAGGTCTAAAATAAGCGGTAGTGTAATTTCTAAAATAGTTGACTCCTTAAAAGAGAAGGGCTTAGTTGAAGATAAATACGAAATGGAAGGAAGAACTAGGAAGAGGCTAATTTATCTAACGGAAAAAGGCAAGAAGGTAGCGGAATTACTGAACCAGATTGAGAGTTATTTGCCTGAGAAGGAAAAAGATTAAATGCTAATTATACGAAAGTATTAAATAGGGTTTAGAGAAATGGCAAAAATAACCTATACAGAGGTAACCTTAGAAAGTGAAGAGGAGGATAAACTTCTGATTGAAGACATAAAAGAGAACCTTAAAAGAGGTTCAAACAAAGAGTTAATTAAGGACGCATTAAGGTTATATGAGAAGCTTTCATAATTGTTCTAGGAAACGTTGTAATCTACCCTCTATGATGTCAGCTACGAGTAAGCAGTAAAGCGTTACCATACTTGTTTTTTTCTGCCCTGGAACCTCCTTAAATCTATACATTACTTCTCTAACCTTGTTACCCTCCTTAAATTTAACTCTAAAATCCTTACTATAGAATTTTTCATATAATTCACGTGTAGTATGTAACATAATCCCTAGACAGTTATTTTTTATGCAATATGCAATGGAGTATTTTATCACAAACTCTTCTATGAACGCTTTTCCTACTCCTCTCTTCTGATGATCTTTATGAATACCTAATTGTCCTAGCAATATAAAAGGCAACTTAGAGTATGATATATCAAAACTCTTTGTTATAATATCATACAATTCTTCTTTTGTTTTTTGATCCCCGCCTATTAGCTCATCAAGCTTTGTTTTAACGTAATCCCTTATGTAGTTATATATCTCTTCCTTTATTTCTTTAAACGTAGAGAGACTGGAATTAGAAAACGATGCGAAACCTATAACTTTACCATTACATAACAATAAGAAAGTGTTGTTTAAGCCTACGATGTAATGACCTACTGCGAGTTCTCTTATAAAACGATTTTGTTCATCAGCACCGCAATCAAAACTCCCTAATTTATTTACGAATCTATATGTAAATTGACATATTTCACACTCCTCATCAGATACGTATATTTTCTCACACTTTTCCGTTCCTGTCTCTGAAGTAGACACTAATATATGCTACACCTTATGTTTTTAAAATTTAATATTCGATTATCGAAGATAGTAAAGCTTATATACTCTTCTCGATAATCGAATATTGAGAAAACATGATTTCCACACAAATCCCCAAAAATCCGATTAAAAGGTTAGATGTTTTTTACGTATTATCTGAAGGCATAATCGTTTCAGCGGATATACAAAGTAAGTCCAGGAAGGATTTAACGCATTATACAAGGTTAGTTCTGGATCCTGAGACACTAAATTTAGTAAAGTATTCGTGCGACTGCGAAGGGTTTACTTTCAGGCACCATTGCTGGCACATCAAGACTTTAGAGCAGATGATTAAGGAGGAGCTAAGGGAAAGGATAGAGAAGGCAAGACAGGAAATGATGCAAATAGAGGAAGACATAACAAGCTGGGGTTGAGAATTATGCAGAGTCAGAGAGAAGTAAAAGGCGAAGAACTACTGGAAATCATCGGCGCAATTTATCACATTAATGAGGCTATGAAGGTTGTAATGAGCTATGATGATGAGGCATACGAATACCTAACAAAAGCTAGGGAATCCTTAATATACTATTTAATATCTCAGGTGAAGGACTATGAGTGAAGTACTGCAGACTCAAAAGAATTTAGAAGAACTTGTAAAGCTATTGAAGATCTACTTTCAATTAGATGAAATTGTGGACTTCGCTATAAATGAACTAGATGACGACGAAATAGTAGTTGAAATATCAGCAGTTAAGGACAGAGTTAGGAAAGTGATTGAGAGAATGATAAGTTAGAATTTTTCTTATTAAACTGGGGAGTTTATTCTAATTCTCTACAGAGAGGGAGAGTAGTGCGTTATAGAGAAACGATACCCCGCGCATTGGTTCACGGAGTCGCTGGTAATTTGAAGGCAGGGGCTATAATGACTGCACAGAAGTTCGGACAGAAGATGGACGACTGGCTAAACGAACACGGTGTTAGTATTAGGCCGTTTGAGAGCATTGAGAATAAGATAAGGGAAGTAAAACTGAAGAGGGCTAGCAGGAAGAAAAGGCAGAACTTTTAAGCTATTTATTTTTTATATTCATTCTTCTAATTTTATTATATGGAAGAAGGAGTAATAGTTATCCCAGATTTAGTAGACCTGGTTGAGAAGAGGCAAATAATGGAAGAGATATACGCTCCAGACGGCACTTTATTGATGAAGCCGTACGAAGTCATAGCCGAAAACCCATTGATAATGAACCGTAAAAAATGGAGGTTGTTTGCGAACTATACCCCGATTGAAAGTAGGCCAGACGAAAACACGTGGGTGGCAAAGATAAACACTACTGGACAGACTGTCGTACTCCATGATAATGATCTAGTTGGTATGCTTGCCTACATCAGGTTGGAGAGGCCCGGTGCTACAGTGGAAGAAGTAGTAAACAACGAGTTGGCCAGAACTGTGGAGGAGACCGGCGACTTCAAGGATGACGACGAGATGGGTGCTTACGCAATGCTTTTGTACATCTCATTAGCTTATGCTATTCATTACGGCCTTCTAATTTTAGTAAAAGATTAGATTTTTTGAATAAACTCCCCAGTTTACCTAGTAAAAATTCAAACAAAAAGCTTAATCTCTTTTTCCTTCAATCCTAGATCCGAAAAGTACTCCTTATAACGGACGTCACAGAGTCATTCTGATTTCGGGATCTGTAGTTAACCAGGCTTTCTCCTGCATGAAAATAAGGAGAAAAAATTAAATGTGTCTTTAAACAATAAAGACATAAGGGAATTTTAAAATGACACAATTAACTGACAGAGGAAACGCAATGGGGGATCTCTTAAGTGAATATGCAGAATTTATCGACCTAGGTACTATTAATTATCTAATAGATCTTATGAGCAAAGAAGAAAAAAAGAGTAAGAGGGAGATATTCAAGGAGCTAGGGATTAGTAGAGGTGCCTTATATCAACCTCATATAGGGAATAAACTCAAGCAGAAGATAATTAAAGAAGCCTTCAAGCGTTTAGACTCGAGTATCGTTATAAAAACCCTGTACGGACGTATGAAGAACCTTTTCATAAATTTTATAGTAGATATTCTCTCTGTCACTGCTGACGAAATTAATACTAATAATGATTTAGTCGAATTCATCAGAGAGATAGTAACTGAAAACGCTGGGCTATTAAAGGACGTAAGAGACGTTGAAAGGAGAAAAATTATCGAGATTGTAACAAATAAGTTCTCCTTAGAATATAATAAAATTAATACTAATAATGATTTAGTCGAATTCATCAGAGAGATAGTAACTGAAAACGCTGGGCTATTAAAGGACGTAAGAGACGTTGAAACAAATAAGTTCTCCTTAGAATATAATAATATCATTAAACTGTTTTGGCTTACTGATCCAAGATACATATATGGGGACGAAATTATAAATTCTAAAACTATTGAAGATCAATCAGTAACGCCTACGGTGAGCATACAGTATCCTTTGAGCATAAATAATCAATTCACTCAGAGATCAAGAAAGAAGATGCCTAACGAAAGCGCTCCGCTAGTCCGAGTACCTTAAGGTGAAAATAGTGAGGAAACAAAACTTCGTGATAATTTTACCCTGGATTATACCTGGGTCTTTAGGAACCAGCTTCAAAGCAGCTTTAGAAGAAATAATCCAATCGGCTCTTGTAGACCTAAAAATGAAATTTGATATAGACAGAGATGAACAATCTACAAACATAAAAATTAAGCACGAAAACGATTATTTTACCATAAATATACTAGCCAATACAATAATCCTTCAGTTTTTAGATTTCAATGAAAATGAGAGATTAATAGTAGATGAAATAGTAAAAAAGATTAAAGAGTCAGGAATAGATCTACCTAAGGAAATCTTAGTCTCATCCTCAGTTACCATAGACTCAAATAGAGATAAACTAAGTAAATTAGTTACATTTCGCTACGGGGAAGATTATATACCTGCTTCTATAAGGCTTATACACGAGCAGAAAAATATAAGGGAATTGGTTACAATAGAGCAAGTAGGGATTTTTTCATCACAACTGATTTTACTTGTTGAGGTAATATCTGAAGATCTTTACGAGGGCATAACGCATGTAATTAGTGAGAGGTCTAAGATGTTAAAAATCCTTGGATAACTGTGATGATTAATGAATAATAGATGTTGCTTTTTTCGAATCCTTAACGAAGATACTATACGAAGATTAATTGAAATGACAGAACGATATTTATCACAGAACTTTAACGTTAGTCCTCGTGACATCAGTTTTAAGATACAGATGTTAGATGGGAATTTGGCAGGCATTTGTGAAAGAGGAAAGAGTCTCATAATTATTGACCCCAACAGAGGCTTAAACCCGATGACAATAATTCATGAAGTTTTACATTGTTTTCAACACGAGTCTTGGAATGGAACTGCTCATGGTATTCATGAAGGGTTAATAGAGCTTTTAGCCTCTTACATAATTTATGAAAATTCAAAGAATCAAGATTCCTTAGGAGAGCTTGCGCTATCTAAAGTAGTAAATTGCATGTTCAAGGATAGAAACTCTTTTTGTTTCCTAAATAATTACGGTTATACATATTTACTCACGTTTTGGAGCTCGGTTTTTATCTATCTTATCTTTTCAGATTTAAATAGTACTACTTTAACAGATGAGAATTACGATTCTTTAATAAAGAGATCTATAACAGAGAATATCAGAAAATTATTCAATGTATTATTGAGGGCGAATTTACAAGAGCTTCCTCAGGATATCCAGACAATTGTATGCGAAGTTAAAAAATACTTGGATGATCCTAATAATCTGGAATCAAATTATTTGAATCTAAAGAATTTTATACTAAACCAGTTTCAATCTCATAATACTACAAGAAGATTAAAGGATGTATATAAGGAAATCATAAATGGCACTTATAACGTATTCGATTCCGACGATCTATATGCTTTAATATATTTCTTGCAAGATAATAAATAATTATTCAATAAGCAGTGTAGTTCTATTTAATTGGAGCTTTAGCGTATCACATAAGCTCTAGCTTTATAATGCCTTCGTAACGCGGCGTAGAGGTTTTTGTTCTCAGTCTCGACCGTAAGCCTCACTTTCACATTTTTATACTTCAATGCCTTTATCATCTTCTCTATTTCTTCTAGGTCGTCGATCTCTATAACATACATATGAAATAATTGCAATTACAAGCTATAAAGATAACGTGATCGACTTGAGTATTACTCATGTGACGCACAACTTACATTGACGTTATGCATAATTTTTCGTAATATAAATTAAACAAAATCAAAATGATTTGAAATGATATGCAAGAACTATACCCACTCCGTGAACTAACAAAATACAATTACGTTAAGAACGAAGTGAAGAGTGCTTATTTACAACTTTTAGATATATACGTTCCAGACTACGTCCTGGAGAGGGGGATATACTTTCTCAGGAAGAATGGAATAAACGTGAATTTTGTGTCCTTAAGTTACGTGACATATCTGACTTTGAAATATAAAGTGGGAATCAGCTATAGGGAGTTCAAATTCATGATGGATCAGAAGAGGGTGAAATATAAGAAGATACTCAGGGAGACCAAGAGAAAGATTTTTAAACCGATTGCTTAGCCTACTTTTAAATTTTCCTATTCTTTTATCGATGAAGACGAGAAAGGTTTGGAAATCGGCAACCGCGGTTTTAGCGACAATATCAATGATCCTAGCCAGACTTCTAGTAGCGAACGCCCAGGCACCTAATATAAACGTAAAACCATCAGCATTCGCCGGAAGCACCGCTTTAGTACAATTCCTGGGTTATGCGATGTACGCGGCATGGATATTCGTCTTCGGACTAATTATCTATGCGGCGTTTGAAGCGAGGGAAGGTGCATTGAGCCCCGGCGTGAAGAAGGCCTTAGGCGGAGCGATAGCTGCAGCGTTCCTCTTGTCGTTCGGCTGGACTATCATCTCAGGTGTCTTCTAATCCGACAAGTCAAAACGGATTTTTTTCCCCAAACTCCTCTCTACTTTTAAATTTTTGCATTCCTCTAACGGTGAGAAAGGATCGACACGACTATCATCATAAATTCTCTGATGTTTGTATACAATTTTCTAGTGCAGTTAATAACGCAAGCGCTGCAACAGAGTGTATTCAAAGCTGATCCGCAACTTGCAAAAGAATACGCTCAACTAATAGGTATTCTAATTCCATTAACTGCAATATACGTAATTTTAGTATTTGCAAGCGCTTTCAAGAAAATTCTGGGATACGCTATAGCAGCAGGCTGGATATTCATCATACTAATGTTGATCCTAGCCAGGGTGGGATGATGCAAAATGAGCAGAAGAGAAATAATATTAAGAGGGGTAATAACGGCGATAGGGATAGGGCTTCTGGTAGCAGGGGTATTGATGCTGACCCGCTGACAGACTTCGTCTCATATGCCCTGTCGCAAGTCAAATTACCTAGAAGGGTTAGAATTTTCATTTTTCTTTATGGAATTTATTGGAGGTTGAGGAGGCTTGTTTGGAAGGAATAAACGGAACTTTTTCTCATATGAAATATTTCCCAGAGTAGGCGTAAAATACAATACAGGATGCTTGTTAAAGACTTTAGGAAACGTTTTCGCTATCGGGTATTACAGAGATGAAAAACTTCTGCATATCTATGTGAAAACGATAGCGACTGAAAACGCGTTACGACAATATTTCGATATAAAGCCTTCAGAATTCCCTACCAATTTCAGATATTTTGCAATTGCGAAGCTGAAAAGGGAGAGGGACTTTTATGAGATACACGAGTTCAACGACATACAGAGCTTTCTTTCTGTCCTAGAACAAGGACAGGGAATGTTAGTGTGGTTTGCACTTGAACCTGTGCTAAAGGAACTCCATTATTCAAGAATAAATAAGCTGCAACAACTAGCGCAGGAGGGAAGTGAGAAACATAAACAAATTATCCAACTGATACGCGATAAAGTAAAGGAACCACTATATCTTGTTAAATTGATTTTATTGGATAGTGAAAGAAAAAGGCTGAAGTTGACGGCAAAACAATTAGAAGCATACAGTTCATTAAGGCTGAGCTGGGAAATCCCGTTCTTTGGTGTTAAACCTAATAATATAACAAAGATAATTAACACTCGACCTAAGCTAAACTACTTATATGCACTTCTTAATGAAAAGAAGTGGATTCACGTAACTAGAAGCAATATAGATCAGTTACTAATTATTCCGAACCCGAGCGTTCTTCCGACAGGGATAGGTAAGGGGGCTCCGTTACCGACTATTATACCGGAGAGGCATGGATTTAGAGTAGGGGTGAACCAGGAGACTGGTAGGGAAGTACAGTTAGAGTTGGAAGACCTCCAGAGACATATGTATGTGATTGGAGGAACCGGGGCGGGGAAGACGTCATTTCTAGCAACATTAATAACACGTTTCATGAAGACGTATCCAGAAAGCGTCGTAGTCCTCATTGACCCGAACGGTGATTTTGCTGAGCAGTTAGCCTCGGAAATGGCAGACTATGAGAAGCTGATTTATGTAGATCCCGTGCAAGCCACTATAGCAGTTAATCCGTTATCAATACCGGATGGAATACCAAGGGATCAAGCAGAGCTGTTAGCAGAGAGTAATATAAAAGAGATATTTGAACAACTGTTTGCTCTGAAAGCTGGAGCCGTATACGTGGAATACGTAATAATAAATGCACTGAAGATACTCTATATGAAATCAAGAAGTCCTACATTTGCAGACCTGTACAACATTATCTTAAAGTTAAGGACGGGTGAACTAGATCTCCCAGTCAGCGATCCCACGTGGGAGGAGAAATTACAGCAATTCCAGGAACTTGAGGAGACTACGTATATCTCAGCGCTTTCAAGACTTGAAGAGTATGCAACTAATCCTTTATTGAAAAAGCTCTTTTCATCCGATTCTATCAATGACGTCCTAGAGCCCGGAAATTTGATAATCGTTAATGCGTCAAACGCACAGATCGGGACTAAAGCCAGCTTCCTAATGATCGCTGGGTGGGTGTATAAGCTATGGTATTCGGCGTTAATCAGAGCAGCCTTAAGGAAGAAGAGGATCCCGGTCCTCACTGTTATCGATGAGTTCGAAGTAATCTCAGACCTAAGTGTACTGGAAATTATACTGTCCCAAGCAAGGAAGTTTGGGATGCACCTGGTATTGAGCCATCAACATACCGACCAGGTAAAGAACTTACTAAAATCGATCTTCAGTAACACTGCAGTTAAAGTGCTGATGAGGACGGCAGGAGACGACGCTGAGAACTTAAGCGGGATAGACCCAGCTTTCTCTAATGAGATCAAGAAAATACTGCCAAAACTTGAGCCAGGTGAAGCTATAATGTTCATGATGCCAAGGAAGCAAGGCGATCCTGCTACTCCTTTTAAAGTCAAATTCGACTATACAGAGCTGAAGTTCGATCGGGAAAAGCTCAACACTGTAATAAAAAGGATGAGAGAGTATTATAAGGTTGAAGAGAAGAAGGATGACGTAACGGCTCTAGTTAATCCCCTCTTTAAGTATATAGAGAAACCTCAAGTATTAGAACAGCTGGTTCTTTATCACGTGTTCAGAAATGGGAAGAAGATGTATCTAGTTGACCTATTAAAGGAGTTAGGATTGGACAGGGATAAGGTGAATGATGTGATAAATAGATTGGAGAAACTAGGATATATAGACGTTGAAAAGGAAGGAAACAAAAAGGTTCTCTACTACGGTAAGGGACTGTTTGGAAATGTTAAAGCAGTAGCTCCTTCTGTTGAAGGTAGAAAACTGGCCATGAAGGTAATGTTGAAGTATATGAAACAAGGTTATTACGTAGCTCCTGCTAAACAAGACCAGAGCTTGACGTCTAGACCTGACATAGTAGCTATACCTATTGATAAATCAACATTGAGGCCCATTTATGATAGATCTATTGCAATTGAAATAGAAAGCTGCAATGAGCTTAGTGTACACCCGGAGCAAGTAATGCATAATTTCAGAAAGGAAAGCACTAAGGACTTTGCAGAAGTACATTCATGGACAAATGAAGAATGTTTTGATAAGCTGCAGCAGCTATATAATCAACTTTCTGATGCAGAGAAAAACAAAGTCAAAATCTTCACTGTAAAAATCAAACAAAAAGTAGAACAACAAAGTAAAGAAGAACAGAAGAAAGTTGAGGAAACTGGGGAGTTTACCGAGCGGAAGCCCGAAAGTAAGGAAAGTAAGCAGGAAACGGTTCCAGCGCTGGCCCAAGGAGCTCCAAACAGTGCTAACGGTAAACTGGGGAGTTCAACACAGAGTAAAAATACTACTATTGAGCAACGGCCTAGTGATTTAGTAGAAGTTGAGATCGAAGGTAAGAATTACTTCGTAAAAAGAGCCGACTACGAAAAACTGCAGCAAATCCTCAGTACTAAGAATTACAAAATTGAAGGGAATAAAATATATGCTAAAATAGGCCCTGTCAGAATGGAGGTCTTATTAATTTCCAATAGACCTTCCGACTCCCAGGAACCGCGTAACCCTTAAAGTAGCCCTCATTTTCCATTTCTAACATTATCCTTATGATGTAATTATACAGTGTCTTTATTTTCTTCACGTTATTAAGGTCTATGTTAATTTTATTCACTACTCCACTGAAAACATCGTCATATGTGAAATATTCTTTTTGTCTACCTACTTCTACCGCACTACTGATTATCTTTTCTTTTAAGCTGTCAACGTTAGGCAGGATAATTATTTCCCTACTCCTCTTACTCTTAGAGCGTTTTGATTTCTTTACCTTCTTTTCCGATTGGTTTGAATTGTTAATCATATTTACTGATTGCTCTGCCATAATTCTCAATTAACTTTAATCCTAATAAATCAGTATATTCTATTACTAACACTTACCATAACTTACTAACTAAACTTAAGCTTACAACTTCTTACAACTCCCTACTAATTCTTACAACTTCTTACGAGCGGCACGGACTTCATCTCTATACCCCCCATTCTCTAATTTTTGCTTATAATCTAAACAAATTTCTATACCCCTCTCTCGATTTCTGGCTTATCGCCAGACTCTAAAAACTATTCTAACTAACTCTCTTTCTACTTCGCTTCTAATTCTCTCTGCTTTTGCTTATTCTTTGCAGCTTTGCTTATACTCAGTTTCTGTCCCGTCTTGCTTATCCACCTCTTTCTAACTCTGCCCCTCTAACCTGCTACCAGCAGCTATACTTTGCTACTTTTACCCCTCTATTCTAATTCAACTTTGCTTTTTGCTTACTTCTGTCTGTCTAACTCAAACCTGCTTTTCTAATTCTGCTGCTAATCTAAGCCTTTGCTTACCCTAACTAACACTTAACTGCTAATGCTCTAACAGCTCCTACTAAGCTCCCTTAACTCACAACCTAACTAAGCTCAACTCTTCTCGCTTTTTTATAACAGTTTCAGGGTCCTTTCTTCTTTCTAACATGTGTGTATAATTTTACATGGTCTTTCTTTCTTTAACTTACATTTTTTCCAGGGTCATATATTCCTTAATTTTATTCCCTCACCTTAGCCTTAAATAACCCAACCTAATACCCTCTAATCTCATTCTAACTAACTATTTTACTTAATACCTTCCCAGGATCCTAAGCTCAATAACCATTTATTATAATCCCTAACCTTCTCTACATAAATAATTCTAAACTCCCTTACTAAAAATACAACTGCGCTAATCCTTATTCTTCCCTATTCTCTAAACCTTAATTCCCTTCTCTTTTTTAAGAATTTACATAAAACATTTTACATTAGAGTTCTATTCTTACTTCTCTTCTAAAATTAGTATAAGGGGCTTCGCCCCTTAACCCCTTATCTAATACCTCTGCCTCTATTTTCCCTAACTCCGTTAATTCATAAACTCCTCTCTTCATAGTAGGTCTCTTTAAAATAAATCCGTAAAAGTATAAGTCTTCTAACGCATTCCTTATCATACCTTTAGAAAACCCTTTGTTCATTAAATGCGTCATAAGGTATTTGTCTTTCACAGCTCCGTTCTTCAAAAATAGTAGGATCTCTTCCTCTAACTCCATAAGTTTACCTCAATTTTTTATAATATTAAAGTATAAGGGCTAACGCCATTAACCCAACTAATTAGCCTAAGCTAGCTCCCAGAGCTCTAAGCATAAGCCTGCCTAACCAGCCCTTCCCCCAACTTCCGGGGAGTGGTAATGAAGAAGGGCGAGAAAAAGCGGGTGTAAGCTTCAGGGGGGATTAAAGGGGGGCTCCCTAAAGCTATAAATATCAATGTAGTATAATATGTAATTTATCCTCTTTTTAGAGAACTATTCAATAATAGGTAACAAAAGCTTAAGCAGTAAGGAGTAAGAGTGGATGTTATATAAATAACTTATAGCTAAAATCTAAACATGGGGACAAGTCTTGGAAATTAGTATGATGTCAAACATCTTTAAAGTGCGCGCTGAGTGTGACAAGGTATTAGTTTTCTACTCCCAAAATACTGATACTAGGCGGTTACTCAGCAACTTGGTATGCTCCTTCGTATACACGCCAATACATAATGATTTTAGGCTAGAGGGTGAAGGCGAATATAAACGAGGGATATATCTAGTACCATTAAAGGTAGAAAACGGTCAGGTCGTGGAGTGTACAAATGAAGACGTTAAAAAATTGGGTTTTGAAGAGCGTCAGATGGGGCCCAATAGTTGGGTATTTAGCAGGCTTTTAAACAACGCTTTGTATCAGTACTCTAAGGTAAATAGCGACGTCTCCTGCAGCAAGATAAATAAAACTTGTACTATATTTTTCGGCAATGATGAGCTTCAAGGGGACTATGCTAAGGAATTAGTAGAAAGAGTACGTAATATCGAGAACGATATACCAGATAAGCTTATGGTGTTTAGCCCACAAATACGTGTAGGCTTTAAGGTATTTCATAGGGCGTATTTAGAACGGGATAACTATTACGTTTTCGCAGTCATCGAGCCAGTCGTAGCTTTTAGTGTAAAGTTGGATTTAGAAACTATCTCGAATTACGTGCAAGATTTCGGGTCAAGTAAAACCTATTTCACTTATAAACCCGAATACTCGAAAAAGGCTAGCCTAGTCGTATTAGAGGAGATAAGCAGCGAAAACGGTAAAAGGGTAGCCTTGTTTAGGGACATAGAACACGGGGACGAGATAAAAATCGAGGAGGAGCAGTGGAATTATGTGAAGCTGAACAGGGTATATAGTTCATCTTTCTATAAGACTAAGTTAAGAGAGTTATACAAAATCGAATACGGAGGGCTCCGAGATATTAGGGTAAGGTACTTTAACAACTTCAGGAAAAATAATATTGTAAAAGATAATATAGGAGGAATAAACAAAAAGTTTTACAATAATATAGTGTTAAGTGGGGGCAAGTTTAAACTGACGCAGCATTACCTAGAGTTCAAGACTGAAACATAGGTGGTGAATATGGAAACTCATAGGTTTAGCGTAAAAGACTTCCCGTACATATCGGCCTCTACTTCTATGGCCGAGGTAATTAAGAAATACAGTGTGGCTAGCTTATTGACACAACAGTCTTATAGGCCGTTTAAGGGGTTGGACAAGCTCCCTTATTTTCTCGTATTAGCACCAAGAGACGATTTAGGTAGGAAGTTGGCTGAGTGTATTTATTATGATAAGGGTGAAAACGGTAAGTGTAGTGACAAGTACCCAGACAGTAACTTTTATGCGCTGTTTAAGCTGCGTAGGCCAAGCAGTTTTGACGATGCAGTTAAAGTGCTAACTTATAGGAATATAGAGGACATCTTTAACGAGGTAGAAAAAGAAGTACGAAGTTCGAGCGTTAGGGAAGTATTCCCGATAGTCATAATCCAAAAAGATAGTAAACTTAACCCGTTTTCCCCGTATTTTAGGATAAAGGCCGAACTACTTTCACTTGGCCTTGTTTCCCAAATTGTTAACGTAGAGACTATAAGCGACCCGGACACTTTAAGGAACTCGTTGTTGTCGATATATGTCCAGTTATTTGTAAAGGCTGGCGGAGTCCCTTACCTAGTAAATAATTCGTATATATTATCGGATGATAACGAGTACAACATAATCATAGGTTATTCCTTAAGTAGAGACCCTATAAGACATAAAAACGCGGTAGGTAGCATAATAGTGTATAACCCCGTTGGACAATGGCTGGTCAGTGAGTTTGTGTTTGGTGAGTTGCCTTTTAACAATAGGGATAAACTAAACGATTACAAACAAAGTCTGGAAAACGCCTTAGAGAGTGCTTACGAGGTGGCAGTAAACAAAGACGTGATAAAAAGTGCACAAAAAATCAACGTAATTGTCCATTACAGGGGTAAGGAGTTAAGCACTAAGGAAGAACAGGTAATATTAGAAACTATCAATAAGTTTAGGAGAGTAAACTCCTCAGTATACGTGTTAAAAATACAGCAGTCGGACATAATATTATCTGCCACTAGTAAAGATTACCCAGACCCCGATATGTACCCCCCAACTGGGTATTACACAAAACTGCTGCCAGACACGTTTATACTCCAAACAGTGGGAAAACACATAGAACTAAAGACACGAAAAGACGGTAAACTGAAGGGTAATATAGTAAGCGGGGGGACTGCTAAGCCCATCTTAGTGTCTATAAAGAGGTTTGGGGACAACGAAAACTTGGAGTTAGACAGTGCTAAACGTGAACGACTTTCAATAGGATTACTCTCTACAGTGTTCGCACTAGCTAGGATTAATTATGTCTCAGTATATCGGCATCTAATCTCAGAGCCAGTAACTACACGATATGCAAGAGAGCTAGCATATATTATTTCAAGGCTGGGCTATAAGGAAGTAGATGGTGAGATAGCTCTAAGGGTTCTTAGAAACAAGGTTCTTAGAGACAAGATGTGGTTCATTTAACTTATTGACTATTGAGCTGTAGTAATATTGGTATTATTCTATATTTCTCAAAAATTTTTCTGTTTCTGTTTTCTAAATATTTCTCCCACCATTTCCGAAACGCGTTGCTGGAAATAAAATATGAAAGGAAGATTAGTGTGCCTTGGACATAAACCTCTATATGAAAATAATTAGAAGCATAAAATGTACCTACACCGACTAAAGCTTGAGGTATCTCTGCGAGCCATTCAACTTTACTCCCGCTTGTTGGAGCGTTTTTATAAGTTTCCAGTTTATCGTTATACTTGAACTTTCTAGAAATATAGTCAAGGTCACTGTCTATCGCTCGATATAATTTGGATTCCTTACTCTCTTTTTCGTTACGTATTTCATCATATTTCTGTAAATCACCTAATATGGCAAGGACTTTACACTTATACTTACTTATAGTATCGTTGCATGCCACTTGTTGTGAAAGTGACTTTATTACTTGGGAGTAGGAGTCCTTGTCCTTCGTATTTTTTACTATATTAGATAACTCGTTGTAAACTTTTTCATAAAAGTTCAGCCAATCTTCATTAAAAACTTCAGTATTATTTATTGTGTTTTTCGCAATATGGATTAGTTTGTCAGTGTATTCCATATTACCATAGATTATACTTTTATGTATTGCGATAAGTAAAAATGGGTGAGTTGTTGCGTTGATTCCTAATAATAACAATTCGTTACGGTCTAGTGACATAATTTTTTGTAAGTCCTGGTTTAGGGTATCCTTATTTAAACCGCATCCCCCAAAAGCTAATGCAAATATTAACTGATATACTCCTGGATACGAGTTTATCTTAGTACAATCATGTGCACTAATAAAATTCTTATACGCAGTAGATAGCTTGAAGAACGGTTCACTGGTCATTAATTACCAATAAATTATATAACCCGGCTGTTTTTAACCTTTTATAATTCTATTCCCGTTAGAAAAATTCAATAAACTCCCCAGTTTACTGAGAAAAATTCAACTAGTTTTATAAAACTTTCTATACAAAGAGAATTTTAGGGCGGTGATGAGAGTACGGCGAAACTGAGAACATGAGGAACAGCTTAGAAGCTGAGCCCCGCCTCAGAGAGGCGACGGCTTTCCGCCCCTTTAACCCCTTTCTTTGTAAACTGCGGAGGTCACATTGTTTACCTAATATCTTTTTAAAGCTATGCATCAGAATAAGTCTATTATGGTAAGTATATCGAACATTATTACAACTGCAGCACTGGTAGCCAGCGTAGTTATCTACTGTATGCAGTATAGGGAGATGAGTAAGCAGAACAAAAAATTAGAGCAGCAAATTAAAGAGATGGAGAAGCAAACGGGCTCATTGCAGGAGCAAGTAAGGATTATGAAGGTTAAGCCTAAGCTAGATGTAGAATTCGAGTATTCCATAATTGACAAGCCGGTTCCTATTATTGTTGATAGGCAAAAATATGGGGAGGCGAAACTGATTAGAATTAAAGTTTCCAATAACGGTGATACTGCTGCAAGAGAGTGCATAGCTAAGGCGGAGATTATCAGAAATTCCGTGCCGGAAACTTTTGGCGGAGTTTTGCTCCACTGGATTAGGTATTGGGAAGGAGTGTATACAGATATAAAGGATCAATTTAGACCGCTGGATATAGCAAAGGGAGATTATGAAATAGCGGATTTAGTAGTTATAGGTAAAATATCACAAAATCACAAATATTCTGTAATACGATGTAATAGGAATCCCACACTGGTACCCACAGATGATAGAGCGAGAGTGAGAGCAGGGGACATAATAAGGGTTAATGTGTACTGTGATAACATAACATCGAGACCTATCTGTTTAGAAGTATTAAAGGATCCAGACTACGATGTTGTAAACGGCAATAACGTGGGCGACTTCTTTAAGGAAATTGAATGTCCTAAACTTTAAGTTAAATAGGTTACTCATATACTCTTAACTATTGTTAAGCTTCTTGACTAAAACATTTCCAAACCTGAAAATGATCTAAGGATGTCTTGTAAGCCCTCATTTTTAGGAGTGCAGGACACCGCGTCCTTTCGAAAATCCTCCAATTCATAGTGTATTATTACAGGGATTGCATAGGTAATGTATTCTTAAATAGCCGGTTCTCAGTACTTAGTGACGTTAACCGGGGAGTTTATTTAGTAGGGCAATATATTAATCTATATGGCAGTAAAGGAACCGCCCCCAGAGGTCAAGGAAAGGGTAGAAAGGGCCCTAGTAGCTTTTAGGGAGTTCTCGGCGAAAGTGGCAGACAAAGTAAAGGGCATAAAAGTGGACGACATATTAGAAGGCGGGGTAAACCCCTACTTGTTCGCGTCTTTAGGCGTAAAGGACTTCGAAGACGTGGCGTACTTCTTCGTCCAGAA
>Ga0326758_100108_pt1 | contig 27493 bp, 41 predicted proteins | sample GCRJH_S_FD_207221 | JGI IMG/M metagenome (GOLD analysis project Ga0326758, IMG submission 207221) | Hot spring sediment microbial communities from Geyser Creek Basin, Yellowstone National Park, WY, United States - GCR.JH_S | ecosystem: Environmental > Aquatic > Thermal springs > Near-boiling... | reverse complement strand
CCAAATATGTTTCAATTATGTAAATAGTTATAGCTATAAAAAATTTTAAAATTTTATTACTTATAATTAAACATAATCTACTAATATACTTTACTATTTTTAAAGTAATAAACTGAAAAGATGATAAACCCATCTAAGACTTGCTTTGCTACAATCATATATTAAAAATAATCTTAGCGTAAATTAGGCAGTTAGTCCTATTTTAAAAATAGCCATAAAAAGAATATACTTATAGTAGGAAATATATGAAAAACTTTTAAACAATTTTTTATCATATATTAATATGTATATTAGTTAGATATTTTATTATTTTCTGATAAATCATTAATAAATGTATTTTTCTTATTTATTTTCCGAATATATTAAAGAACTAGCTGGCAATTTTTAGTCCTATATTTGATTTACGACTAGTCGTAACTAAAGAAAGTCTATACCGTCTAAATACATGGAAAAAACTTTTTTTATTAACCATTAAACTATCAATGTAAATAAAAGATTAAGGTAAGACATGTTAAATGCCGTTAAAGTAAATAATATCTAATTTTATAGCATAGTATTTATTAATGTTCTTTAGAATGGATGAATCCATATCATAATTTTAATTTAAAATGATTAATTTTTTCTCATAATTAGTATAAATTAGTGTTTAATTTGTATCCAAATCGTTCTTCCCGCCATATCTTTAACGCTTATTAAAAACACGTTTTCGTTATCTACAGCTATTACGTGTCTATTATTTTTCTCGATTATCCAAGGGATTAAAGAGGTTATGTTATCATCGGAATTGAAAATTTTAATATCAAACCTGCCCTCTATCAGATCATCGAAAGTCTTTCCTTCAGCGATCATTCTTATGGCATCTCTAAAAGTAAATATGCCTATTTTATTATGCTTCTTTAACACTAAAGCCTTTCTTTTCTCCCTTATCATTAAATTAATAGCGTCCCTTAAAGTGATTTCTCCCTCTATCACATTAACTCTCTCCCCTATTTCCCTTAATTTAGTCTTTAGGTCTATCTTAACATACGTGTGGCTACTATCCTTAATTATTTCGCTTCTAGTATAAGCCCTTAATACATCTCTAAAAGAGATCATTCCAACTATTTTATCATCACATGTAATAGGTAAGTGTGAAATCCCGTAATAGAGCATAACTTCTAAAGCCTTTTCAATTCCACATAATTTATCCACACAAATAACATCTTTCCCTATATCTTTTAATCTCATATTTAGATTAGGGGAAGTAAGTATATCAGTTTCAGTAACAATTTTATTTTCTTCTTGTAGAATTAGGGAAGCAATGTTATATTTAACCATAATTTTGGCCCCCTCCCTAATTAACTGATCCCCATTAACGGTAATTATGGGACTTCTCATATACCTTTTTACCCTAGAGATTACTAACTTTGCCCTAATTGAAGGTTCCACGTAATTTATTACGGAAATGCAGTCGTAAGGACAAGCTCTTTCACATGCCATACATCCAGTACAGTCAGCGGGCTCTATCACTTCAGCTACATTAGTTATGCTATTAATAGATATACATTTAGCTAATGCACATGCCCTTTGGCACATATAACAGCCTACACACCTATCTACATCAATTATAACTTTAGGTATGTATTTGTCCTCACATCTTATTATTATCATGATATCACCTTAGAATGGAGGTTGAGCCTCATAGAGGATTATATATTACATTCCCTAAGTATTTATTATAAAAAGGATAAGACGGACTATTAGGAGAGCATATCCAATAGGTTATTAGTATAAATAGCAACCCTAAGATAAAGTTACAAATTAAATAATAAGAGAGGTATCCCATCTTTTTTAGATAACTCCTTAGACGCCTTATGTGAAAGCCATAAACCGAAAACGAGTACTCCCTCCATAATTGGCATGACACACCATTCAGCTATTCCGTTAGCTGGATTACTACCTAAATGTAATAAAACATTATACCAGAAGCCTTGATAGCTCTCATTACTGAAGAATGGTATCTCATTTAATATCATCAATGCACCTCCAAGAAATTTAGGTAAATTCCTAGCTAGGATACTGGCAGCAAATATGGGCACCATTGAGTAAGAGATCGAAGTAAATATTGACTTTAATGGGATTCCCGCTCTCTTCTCACCGATTTTTGAAGTTATATATACTATAAATATGGGAAGGGAGTTTAGGTCTAGGTAATCTAAGGGCATTGGATATCCGTAAGTACTAAATCCGTATATAGAAAGTCCAGGTGTTAGAAGTTTTGCAATCGTACTCCAACCAGTAACGTAACTAAGCCATTATCTATTATTGTATATAACGGTAATGCATTAAAGAATTGAAAGAATACTACGCCGGTCAGAATTAGTACAGATAACGCGACGTCAATTCTCTTTCTATTATTATTTATTAAGTCGTTTAGCCATGGAAATCTCTTCACGTTCCAATCTATATTATCATAAGGACAAGCCTTATAGCAATCTGAAGCTAAACCGCAGAAAGGTGAAGTTTACGTACTACCTGGAGAAGCAAACCACGGACAACCAAAATTCCTCTCATTACCTCTCATGCAATCCTTTGTGGTACACGCTTTGCAAACGTCCTTATTTTTAGCCCTAAAAGTACCTAATGGTGAAATCATAGTATTAATCGCTAACGGTGCGCTTAGAGGACAAATAGTTCTGCAGAAAGTCCTCTCCTGAAATATTAATGCAATTATCAATTCAAATAAGCCAATGTATATGAGTACTACTGAGGTTAATTCTGGTATACCGGGCATACCTATAACGTAGAACTCTTCTACCCATGTTAAGACGGAAAAACCTATTGCTGAATAAATTATTGTTGAATATTTAATAGGCCATCTCAGCCCCAATCCTAATTTTCTTCCAGTCTTTCTCCAAAGATGTCCTCTTTGAACCCATTCAGCTTGACCGCTAAAAGGGCATGTCTGACACCAAACTCTTCCATTAGCTATCCACGTTAATAGCCATAATAACGGAAACCAGAAGAGCCAACTAATATCAGGGGCAAAGTTGGTTAAATTCAAACCAGCTGAATTAAGGTTCTGATTCCCTATAAATCCTACAATCATTACAATGTAAAATACTATAAAGCTAGGCAGTATTATAAGTAGTGTGTATCCAATGTTTTTTGAATAGCTTACCAATAAATCCCTTTAGCATAGAGGGTTTATGCTCACAGATTGAATTCGTTCTCTCGCTTGATTGTATTTTATAATTTACATATATCCATCGATTTGTATTATCTTTATGATAGAAATCTATTAGAAGATTTACGAAAAATATCGTTCCTAAAGTTGTACTTACGAGAATCCCAGCCTCTATTAACAGAATATTTATAATTAATATAAATACAAATGTAAATACGGAAAAGATAATGAAGAGTACCCCGGGAAAAAAAGGTAGATTTTCTTTCATAATTTTTTAATTTATGTTCTTTTCTATATAGTACATTATATTGTTTCATTATATATCACCAATTTATAATTATAGATCTTTATGCTAAACATATGTAATAAAATACTTCTGTTTATACCATTTAAAAAGTTATCTTGTACTTGCACAATTAAATTGAAATACATAAATAAACAAATTTTGTAAATAAATAACACTTCGGCTGTTTATACCATTTAAAAAGTTATCTTGTACTTGCACAATTAAATTGAAATACATAAATAAACAAATAATCTAAAAGAGATATATCTATATATTATTTGTAGTATAAATTATTATTTGTTATATAGCATTTTTAGATATTAAATTAAGTTTAGTTTGACAATGGACAAATTAACATAACTTAACCTAGTTTATACTTAAAAAGTAAAGTAATGACATCCCAAAAAGACATTCCCTTAATCCATATTAAACGAGATTGCATCTTATTAAACGTCTTTTTAATATTGCAATAATACATAAGATATCTATTCAGCGTTAATTGAGTAAAATTTTTATTTAGCTAATAGAATAAAAAATATGAGGCGTAATGAACGTAAAAATGTGGGGACTAATATTAGCTGGTGCAATATTAGTAGCAATAGCAGTAATAATTGAAGTAATATATTCTTACAGCTTGCTAAAACCAGTTCCATGGTCATTTTACTTTGTCCCAGGAGGAACAGATTACGCTGGGGAATTTATTGCGCTAATAGGTCTAATACTAATCATGGCAGGAGGCTATATGACCCGTGAACCTAAAGAATAAGAAAATAATTTTTTTAGTTTTAGTAATAATCATAGCATCGATTGCATCTTTTTTAATAACTAATAAGAATATAGGCTCAAGTTCATTTATTTCTCAGACTCAGAACGACTATAATTACACGTACGGAACATTCAATATAATAGTGTATAATGCATCTAGCGGCACTATTAAAAGGGTAAACATAACTGGCATATTATTCCATGTAAATAATATAAATGATCAATCATTAACAATTATATCTATCTCTAATTCAACGTTTACAATAAATAACCCTCCATTTTATATACAGACTACAGTGCCTTTACCTAACGGGAGTATAACAAGTGGTTATACGAGAAGCTATGAAATATATATAGGATATGAAACCATTATACTACCCACTAATGGATTAAGTCCAGGATATTATACCATAACTCTTAGTGATGGAACTACAATTCCAGTTTACATAAAATAGGTTATATATCTAATTAATATAGATTTAAAGATATTATTTTCTACTTTTTAGTATCTGATAAATAAAATTTGAGTGATATTTCTTCTATCAATTATTAAATCTGATTTACGACTAGTCGTAACTAAAGAAAGTCTATACAGTCTAAATACATGGAAAACTTTCTTTATTAACCATTAAACTATCAATGTAAATAAAAAGTATATAACGTCGTTTTGTTCATATCATAATATTATACTCAAAGAAAATAAGAGTGTGACCAACAATTTCATTTATATGAAACTTATTCAAAATTACTTTAAAGTCTTCTTTTGACACTTTAGTTTTACAATAAAAATTTTAATTAAATTAAAATTATTACTACCTACTTTATTAACGAATTGATCTTGTGATGAATTGAAATTAATTCACACTTTGTATAATTTATACGCATTAACAAAATTGTTGTTTACACTCGAAAATAAACTATATTTATATAAAATATTTAGGCTCACTATTATTCTAACTTTATAAAGATACATTTATAAGCTTATAAGCCTCATCTCTTTTGAGAAAAGGATGGCTTCTGTAGATGAGATTAGAAGGCTAGAAAGAGAGAAGCTAGCTGAGTGGGCTGAGGAATATAGAAGAATTCAAGAAAGAGAGGCCAAAAGATCATTACTTCTAAAAGTATTGTACAGTGAAGACTACAGAATGCTCTCCTTAAAGATGACAATAGCCGGATTAGTATGGTTATTCATAGGAGGAGCTTTTGCCTTAATGCTAAGAGGTCAAGCGGGGTTAGCGTCAACTGGTATACCAATGGTTGTAGATCCCTCGTATTATTTCCAAGCAATGACAAATCACGTAATGGATATGATATTCGGTGCAGCATTTACTTTTGTTTTTGCTCTAGCCTTTTACATGATTCCAGCCTTAAACGGCACTAGATTAATTAAATGGCCTAAAATAGCTAATGTAGGATTTTGGTTAAATAATCTTGCATTATTTATGATGAACTTAGGTGGAGTTCAAAATCAATATTTGTTTACATTTCTAAATCCTCTTCAAGCTTCTCCAACATGGTATATAGGATATGGATTAATGATAGTAGCAGAATGGATGGAAATGGCATCAGTAATAGGTACATCATTTATAGGAAGGATAAAGGGTAAATTAGTCCCTACTGCAATTGGATTTATTGTAATGGACATGATACTTATGGCTTTAGCTAATGTTTCCGTGTTTATAGCGGATATGTGGTCGTTACTTTCACCAATAGGGGGCCTCGGAATTAATTTATTCGGGGTTCCAAATGCTGAAGTATGGAAAGGGTTATTCTGGTTTGCTGATCACCCATTAGTTTATTTCGTTCCATATACACTGAGTGGAGCAGCCGTAGCATTAATTCCACTATATGCTAAAAGACCCCTATACAGCTATAGATTTACTAGGTGGTTAATTCCAGTTTTATTTGTATTAGGTGGAAGTGTATATGTTCATCATTTAGGCGATGATCCATGGCCTCTAATATTAAGGGATATATTTGCTCAGACTACTACTGCATTAATTGCAATTCCTTTTGCGGCTTTCTGGCTAATATTCTTCATAACATTAGGTGATCCAAGAAAGTTAAAGTGGGATCCTGGATTAGCCTTCTTATATGCTGCAGCCGTATGGAATATTATAGGTGGAATTCAGGCAGAACCTACTAACCCAGTTCAAGCTGTAGATCCTACAATACATAATACTGGTTGGATATTCTCACATTTCCACATTATGTTAGCGTTATATTCGGTAGGCGGTGTATTTGGTGCAGTATACGCAGCTGGTCCTTATTTACTCGGAAGGAAATGGTATAGCCAGAAATTGGGCTGGCTTCACTTCTGGGGATGGAATGCTGGAATGGGATTATTTGCAGTAGCTTCTGCCATAGGAGGATTTTATGGTTTAATAAGAAGAGAAGTAGCGTGGGCAGCATTTTATGAGCCGTATTACCAGTTGCTAATGATAGGTGGGTGGCTTGCAGGATTCTCAGTTATAATATTTACATATAACTTAATTATGACATTACTGTATGGAGAAAAAGTTAAGGAAACTGATATACCCTTATGGGCAGTATTGTCAATAGCACTGGAGAGATATGGGTTAAGAAGGGAAGGTTACAGTGAAGAAGAGTTACCAATTGCTCTACCTGCTGACGGAATAGTAAGATTAGTGGAGGCTAACAGCATGCAAGTCACCGCTGGTGCTACTAGTTCTCCAGCTAAAGGTTATCAGGCTAGTGGTGGAACTCAAGTAGAAAGTAAATAATTTTTTTTAATTACTTTTTTTAATAAAAAATCAAATAGTTTATATTATACCTTATTATACTAACTCAGCTAAGTATGAAAAAAATTTAAAAGGGAGAATTTTATTAAGAGATAGTAAGGGGAGTTAAATGAAGAGAGCTACTGTGATAGCTCTATTTATGGTATTAGTGATTGTAGCAGTAATTTCATTAGAGATTCAATACGACTCATATGATTACATAGGATATAATCCTACGAATAATGCAGGAGTAGGAGTAGTTCATGCTACTTTTGCAGGTGCCTTAGGCTCTTATAAAGGTCCTTATGTAATAATTTACGTGACTGGTCAACAATGGCATTGGGATTTCTACCCCCACGGGAAAATATACACTAACTTAACAGTAGTTCCAGTGGATGAGCCAGTAGTATTTGTAATACATAGTATAGATGTATTTCATGAATTTTTCGTTCAGAGTGCTACAAGTAACTTCTCTATTTTCAATTTCGGTGCTGAGGCAGTGCCAGGTTACTATTCATATATAGTCCTTGTATTTCCTAAACCAGGAATATACCACGTGGCATGTGCAGAATATTGTGGTACTGCTGCAGTAGGGTTAGGTCACTCTTGGCTAGTAGGCACTATTATCGCAACTGCTAATTATACTTACGCATTAGAGCTAACTGGAGGAGTAGCGCCGGTAGGTACATGGGCTCCAGATAGTGTTAGTGGTACAGGAGTTGGAGGATATTAATGGGGTGGGATAATGGCAAGTAATAAAGCTCCCACGAAAAGCTTCCTTTATATAGGTATTGTTTTAGCAGTTATAGGGGTAATACTCATGGGTGTTGGGACTACTACTGTAACATATCAACACGAAGTATTTACCGTAAACGGAATGACATTAGGAATTCCGCAATCAACGGCAAATTATTTTTGGAATTTTGTAGGGTTAGCTATATTTTTGTTTGGAATTGGTGCAATTTTGTCACATTTTGAGTTAAGTAAAAAGGGGGTGAAGGGTTGAAATGAAAGGTTATATGTCAATGGTAATTTTAGGTTTGATAATATTCCTAGTTATTTTAGGAGTTGCATATGGTTTGGATTACGTTATAAATTCAGCTGAAGTTTCAGCAAGTACTATCACAGTCTATTATGTGCCTAACGCGCAAATTAATTTGGGTAATCCAGGTACTGAGCCATTCTGGCAATCTATACCGTGGACGACTGTACCCTTAGTGCCTACAGTCCCTGTACCAGATGGCATATCTGGAAAAGCAGACCCGCGATAAAAAACCCTACTTTTACCTAAACTTTTAGGGGAAAAAATGGGGGGAAAAATCACCCCCCTTAAACTGATACCAAAACCTTCTTTTGCGGAAATCTCAACCTATGGTATTACCCTAGTTTTGGTATTATCTTACGGTGCAATGGTTTCATGTAGGGGATTTTCTGAGGTCTTGAGATACCAAAAATATGAATGAGTAGAATTGAATTTTCTCTTGTTATATGACTACTGTGATGACATACGTTTTTTTACGCCGTAAAAATAAGATACTCATACACTATGTCATCATAGTAACATACAAAGTGACATACAAAGATTACGAATGTATGTTATTTTATATGTCAAGCAAAATTCAAAATGACATACAAATGACATACATATGCACTACAAAGTGACATACAAATACTCATCATAAACTCATACGTCAATTCACACGAAACTTTTTATAGCATAACTCTCTAACTTTAAACTAGAGATGAGGGTCACGATCTACTTGAATAAAAAAGAAGAGGAAAAATTAGCCCAAATATGCGATCAAACACCGATCTCTACATGCATAAAAAAGTTAGTCCTAACCAAAATGGAAAAGACAGATATTGACATACAAGCTAAGTTGTATGCTATCCTACAGATGCTAATTGAACTAAAGGAGAAGGTAGATAGACTTGAACAGAAGATCAACAATTTACATTAATGATGAAGACGCAAAACTAATAGAAGAGATATGCCCTAATCTTAGCGTCTCACGGTGCTTTAAGAAATTGTTAAGAGAATATAAAGGATGCACTGAAATCTCAAAATTAGAGAAGAAAATAGATGAGATACTTACACTATTAAAACAACAAAGCAATAATACACGCCAACAAAATTCATTAGATACGTATCTTAAAAAACATAAATAGATTATGGTAAAGCTTTTTATAATCTCTAACAATGATTTTAAACTGGAGTGACATGGCAGACTTTAAACGCGTGATCTTGTTAAATAGTATTAAGCCTTCTCAATTTTTTTTAGATCAAGAACAAGAATTGGAAATAGTTTTTGTAAAATCAGATTTTAGAAAACTTGAAGAAGATATCTATTCAACGAAAGAAAGGACATTATACTATCATAACACACTATCTTTAGATTTTAAAGTCAAAGATATTCAAGTCAAAATGATAGAGAATTACAAATACGATCCTTACGATATTGTATACGTGTTAGACTCGGGGCAATTGTACAAAGTTTACGTTTTCTAGGTGTCTTTATGGCTGATGAGAAGGGAAACGATATAGTTCATATAAACGTGTCTATTAGAGGGCGGAATGCCGAGAAAATAAGAGCCTTAATGGCTATGTACAATTTTGATTCATATAACGAATTGATAAATTTCCTTCTACAAAAATATGAGAAAGGTGGGAAAGCTGAAGGCTTAAAGAAGATACTGAATAAATATGAAAATGCTAAATGTAAGAAATGCGGTAGAAGTGTGGAAATAGGTGAAACATGTTTCTATGACCCTACCGAGCATTCTATCTTATGCTCTGATTGCTATGTAAAGGCAAATATAAAGAGTGCTGACCAAGAGCTAAAACTAAAACTCGAAATAGAGAAACTAAAAGCTCAAAAGAAGGAATTGGAAGCGGAAGTTAAGGAGTTCATGAAATATAAGATGATAGGGGAAATAATCAAAGAATTAAGCGATAAAATAGATCAGCTAAAAAATATTGAAGACGATTTCATCAAAACGCTCAATAATCTAAAATCATTCACGTCAGAAGATATAAAGACAGAAATAAACAAAGCATTAGCACAAATTTCAGAGATTTCACAGAATATTGAAGAAAAGCTAACTCAGTTAGGACATATCCTTAAACAAAGGATAACTAGTAAAGCAAAGTAATACCCATAAATTTATAATCTCTAACTCTAATTTTAAACTGGAGATGGAGATGGAGAAGGTGATTAAACTAAGTGAGACAGAGTATGAGATTTTTTTTGATGAACCAAGTTATACAATTTCTTTCAAAATGAACAAACAGATTAGGAAATCGCTGGATGAGAAATATAAGAACTTTTCAGAGTTTTTAAGGAAAAGTCTAGATGAGGAAATAGAATGCATAACTGAAAGAGATCTCCTAACATTAGACAAGTTAAAGCAGAGTGAATTGCAAGTAGTTTCATTTAGACTAAAGCAGAGTGAATTGCAAAAATTAGACGAGGAAGCTAAGAAGTTTAAAGTTACAAGAACTGATATGATTCTTCTCAAAATGGGTAGGGTGCTGAATAATGTACAGCAATAGCGTGATACCCGAATCCCTAGTAAAATATTTAGAATCAGTTTGTGGTAAAAGTAGGGAATGTAAGGCGAAATTAATTATAGCATTGTTTGAACATGATATTAATATAGATGAGTTACAAAATGTACAATGCAATGAAAAGCTCAAACAAGCCTTTTACGTACCATACGAGATAAAGCTCAAATTGTATGAAATTCAAAGTGCATATTACAGAAAATACGGGAAAAGGATAGACCAGAAGATTATATGGTGCTATCTTAAAAAATTTTTAGAGACACACGATACGTTTAAAGAAACTGTCTAATCTTTCAAACTCTTTTTTGCCCTCTTCTGTAAGAACGAAAGTTGAATTATGTTTTTCTAAAAGATTTAAGTATGTTAATTGCATTAACGCGTTATAAAGACTACCATCACTAATTCGCCCTAGTCCGAATTTATCCTCTAATAATTGGTGGAGTTCTTTCGGCGTAGCTTTCCCACCATTTAGGTGTATTGCCTTTAATGTAAAATACACTAGTGGTCTTAATTCTAGTCTTATTTTCATACTTTCAGTTTAGACTCTCTAACTTTAAATTTAACTCTGGTTTTTTCTTAATAAAAACGTCATACTCTCGTATCGTATTATAAAAATCATACTAAAAAATGTCAATCAAATGTAAATAAGCAAATGAAAAAAGTTTAAGCGTATGAGTGAACAAGTTCAAAAAGACGAGGAAAAGAATGAGCAAATAGAGGAGAAAGTTGAGGAAAAAGAAGAAGAAGAGAAAAAAGAACAAGAGAAAGATGAGATAGATGAAGTGTTAGAAGAGTTGAAAAAAGAAGAAGAAGAGAAACCAAAAGAAAAAGAGAAGTACATTATCGTATATAAGGAGAGAAAGCCGAAACCAAAAGCACTACCTAAACAAGAACCTCAACAACTTCAAGAAGAAAAGGGCATAGATTGGGGATTTGTAGGATTGCTCATAGGTCTATTTATACTACTCATACTTCTAGTATTCATGTTATTCAGTGGGGGATTCTGATGAACTTTAAGGAGTATATCGGAAAAATGATCTACGTAATTGTAAACGGCTTTCCATATGGTGGTGTCTTGGAGAGTGAGGATAATGAGTCATTAACGTTAATAGGTGAATATAGTGGGCTAGAGGTTCTATTCGTCATTCCAAAAATCATGATTGATCTCGTTATAATCCCTACGGGGAAGAGTAATGAGTGAACCTTTACTAGTAAGCGATTCAAAGGCTCAATGTGAGCAGTGGGCATATAGCCCTATAGAACCGGAAAGGATATCCTATAACGGTCAGGAGATCAATATAAAGGAATTAAAAGATAAACTAGGGAAGAAAGGGTACAGAAAAGAAGTCATAAAAAGACTATTGGATTTAGGTGTAAGTGAGGACTGTATAGTACAATCAATCGGTAGTTGGTGGAAGGTAAAAGACCCGGGCGGATACTTTAGGGCTGTAAAGTCACAATTACAAAAAGATCAAGCAAAGGAGAAAGTAGAACAAGTAGAAGAGCCTCTTAAAATTGAGAAACCTCAACAACAACCACAGCCTGAAAAAGAAGAAACGGAAGGAGAAGAAGAAGTTATCACGCCTACACCTGAGGAAAAACCAAAGCTAGAGATTAAAATAACTGACAAGATGGTAGGGTACTTATACATGTCAGCTCTATCAATTCCCGTCATGGTTCTTAATGTCAAGTACAAGAAGAACTATAAGGTTACTGACATAATACCAGAGAGCGATATCTTTGAGAGAGGTAGCATGTTTTATGAAGTCTTAAAAGAAAGCGGTCTACTCGAAAATGAAACCATCAAAAAACTAATCCTTTTCGGTTCACTAGGTGGGGCGGTAACTATAGACATATCGCGTATCATTAACGCTTACAAAGTAGATGAAGAAGAGCAAAAGAAAGAAGAGGAGGAGGGTAATAAGAAATTACCACCAGACCTAGAACTTTATCAAGCGTATCAACAAGCGTATCAATCAAGAGGGTGATTAACATGGTCTCACTTCCGCCGGATTTCCTTATTAATATAATAAGGAATATGATACCGGGCAGTGTTTGGAAGGAAGTTGAGAAACTAGAACAAGAAAAGGAGAAACTACCGGAATCATGCCGAAAGCTTTCAGATTTCATAGAGGCTATAGAGAAAAGTGCTGAGATTGCATCAAAGGAAGACCAAGACTTACGATACGTTATGACTTTTGGGCAATATACTAAATTATTAATATTAGCATGCGTAAGGAATGAGACTTTCCAAAGTGCGTTAGAAGCAGAGTTTGACGCTAGAGACTTGTGACCTTCCATGAAAGCGGATGATATTATAGTAATTGTGGGAAGAAAGAGGTCAGGCAAATCCTACCTAATTAAGAATTATTTTATTCCAGCTTATACTAGGGTCATAAACAATTCCTTAGTAGTTGATGACCACGTCATGGAAAGAACTTCCTCAGAATATTCAAGATTTGGATATAATGCGAAATTCTATAATGATATAGAAAGATATCCTAAAGTTGTCATCTATGATAAAGAGGCATCAGATGCTAGTTTTGCGAAAATTTGGGAATTTACTAAGCGTCATGGTCAGCGTTTTGGTTATACATTATTCGTAATAGATGAGGCTCATCATCATTTTCAAAGGCGTCAATTGCCTTCCGCTCAGAGCGAAGTAATACGAGAAAATAGACATTTTAACTTAGGAATTATTTTAGCCTCACAAAGGGTCTATGATTTTAACCCTTTGGTGTACAAAAACGCCGATATTATCATTTTATTCAACACTAGAGAACCACGTGAACGAATGTGGATTGAGAAATATATTTCACGTGAAGTGGCTGACCTAGTTCCTAGCCTTAAACAATATTATTTTGTTGTTTTTGACGTAAACTCACAAAAAATCGTAGTTCACAAACCCATTTGAACGTATAAGAATCCTTTTATATCAATCCTTATATAGTGTGTAATAAGGGGTGTCCTAAGATTAACTGTTATGAAATGTTAGAAGAAGATACTAAAGGATACTCAATAGAAACAGTCGTAAGATTACAAGAAGAAAGTCTACCTTTTGACGAATGCGAAAAGATTTTAAATATGTTAGAAATCATATACGGTTAGGTGATAAATATGATTGAAACAGAGAAAATTGTAGAGTATGAAGTAGACAGTACGCATTTAAGCAATACAATTAGACATGAGTTATTATTTGACATTAACAAGAAACATTTTCTAAAACCAATCTACAGTAAAAAATCCCAAGGGAAGTTAGTATACAGATTACCCGCCGGTGATTACATTGAATTCTCCCTATTCGTTTCGATTAGTAAGAACTATGCACATTTTGAAATTTTATTATTGCATTTAGACACGACCGGAATTGACTCAAAAACATTATATGAAATAAAGATGACATATAGCACTATCTATGACATAATGAATGACCCTAATGCCCCTAGCGTTCTTGTAGATTTTTTAGGGATGATACCACGGTACCATCACACAGCACATGTGGAGGGTAACAAAAACTATCAAGACGCATTAACTCTTGTGGAGGAGATTAAGAAGTATTTGAACAGTAAGGTGATAAGTCAATAATTTCAGAAATTTCAATCAAAGAAAAATCTTTTTTCATCAAAAAAGTTAAGGGCTTTTACTTCTTCTTTGAAAAAATAAGAAATTTCCGTTAGGTTTCTTTCTTAACGATAATCATCTTTAAAGCGAAAAAATGAGAAGGCTATTTTGAGACCCATGGGAAAACTAGCAGAACTAGCTCTAGGGTTCGTTCTAATGATAGTAGCAGTAGTCATAGGACTATGGGTAGCCAGACTCATAGGAGTCATCTAAGAGGTGAGAAAGAATGGCTAGACCCTATAAAATTACTTTACAACAAACATACGCCTATAATCCTAGTCAGACAATAAGCATAGCCATCCCAAGAAACGCTTTCGTGAAAAAAATAGAAGTACTCCTCACTGGTACTATAACAAACTCAAACACATCAGCAGTAACATTACCCGGTCAACCATTCCCATATAATTTAGTCTCTGAGATTAGACTTGTCTACAACGGTAACAAAGTGATTTATGACGTTAGCGGAACGGGATTAGGTATACTTGAATACTACGAGACTCAGGGTCAGAATCCTAGCACTCCACAACCCAATTCCTCAGTAGGTGCTAACTCATCTGTGAATCTATATGTAAAGTATACGCTCAGATTTGCTGACAAAAACGAATTCCCCGCCAGATATGCTAGCTCATTCGATCTTATAATCACCACCCCCGCCAATTTCCTTCCATCCGGGGTTTCTGTTAACGCATCATTCGTGATATCAGTAGAATATGTAGACCTTTCAGCAGAAGAAGTAGTGAGAAGGTATCCATTCGGGCTAAATAAAGACGGCTTACCGAAAGGATTGATGGTTCCGTCTGTAATCGAATATAAAGTTCCAAACGTTCCCGCTAGTCAAACGCCCGTGCATGTACAATTTATCCAGCCGGGGTATATTTATCTCGGACAGCTAATATACGTAATAAATAACAATAGCGGTATCAACAATAATGACCCCACGGCATATAAGTTGAAGATTTTGAAAGGAATGCCAACCGACATTATAGACATGTCATGGCAATCAATTCTAGCAGAGAACCAAGCAGAATATAAAGTTCCGCCTTATACGAATGCCACAGCAATTATTGATTATACGAAATACTTTAGAGGCGGGTTAGCAGTTGAAGAAAGCGATTCAATAGAATACGATATAGCACTCTCTAACAGCGATCAAGTAAACTCTGTGTTTGTAGCATACTATATAATAGAATAATAAGGTGATTTTTTACGGGCGGTTTTTTCTCAATTTTTAATCAAATAGGAAATGATTTAGCAAATATTGGGCATGATGTAGTTCAAGGCATCACGGGTGGTTTAGCTACAGCATACAAATTATCTAAAGTAGGTGCTACTGATTTACTCAAGGGTGCTGAAGGTGCGGGGTACGAATTAGGGCATTTTGTCAAGACCGGGAGATTTATTCCATTCAATCAGGCTGTGCAAAGAGCAGAAAATACTTCAACTAAAGGATTCCTCTTTAACATACCATATAATTTAGGTGTCAGAAGCGGGAGGCAGTTAGCAAAAGCTGGTGGTTCCGTAATCGCCAATACCATCCCTATAAGCGGTACTTTCGGTCATCTATTCGCTCACCCTAACGAATCTATAGGGGATAAAGCTAGTGATATAGCATTCGGTGTCCTAGACATTGCCGGAATAGGAGACGTAATACAAGCAGTGAAAAAACCCGTAGAGGAAGGAGTAAATGTTATAGGGAATACTCTAGCAAAACGATTAAGTGGAGTAATTTCACCCATTGCAAAAGTACCACCTTTCCCCGCACCAAGAGCGGTAGGATTACCAATTCCTCCCCCACCTAAACCTTTCATTCTTCCATTACCTAAGTTCCCTCATGTAGACATCCATCCACCTCCAATCAGAACACCACCGGTAATCAGACATCTTCTTTATCTCCCGCCTATTCATTTGCCACACATAGACATTTTCCCACACGAGCTAGATTATCTAGGAAAATTAATTACGAAAGACATGCATGCTACTGTTACAGCTGTTCATGATTTGGGAAATAAACTTGGTATAATAATTGAAGATGCTGTTACACATCTTTTAAACGTAGACAAACGTTTAGGGAAGATAGAGCATTTTATTGTGGGTACTGATGGGAGACTGATAAAAGTAGGAGAATATACTGAAGGCGATATAGCAAACTTGTTAGGCAAAGATTTAGGCGGGCTAGGAAGAGGTATAAAAGGTTTCTTTGGAAAAGTGAACCGTATACTTCATTCAAAGCCCGTTACATATGGTCTCCTAGGAATAGCAATAGGTGCACCATTGGCGGGTTCATTGCTAACTACTGGAGGTACACAACAACAAACATCCCCATCATCCCAATCTCCCTCCAACCCATCATTACCACCATATATATCACCGGTTAGTGGTGGTGGAGGTACACCAAAGTCCTCTCAGAGTGCTGACGTTCTAAATCCTTATTCGCCTCAAGCTCAATACTATTCAGCATTAGCATCTCAAACAGCACAAACTCAACCCACAACTACTCAATCCACTTCAACAAGTTCCACTACAAGTTCTAAAGGTAGTTTATTTTCTAATCCGCTTTTGTGGGTTGGAATTGCAATATTCATTATTATAATTGTACTCTTGGTGAGGTGATGTAAATGGGTCTATTCGATATATTCGATTCAATCGGAAGGGAAATAGATACAGAAGCTAGAACTCTTGGCGATGAATTGGACAGGATACTGCGAGGAGAACCTAAGGGAATAGAAAGATTTGCAAGACTGGATGAACCAACTCAGATAAGGATATTGGAGGATATAAGAAATTATGCAAAAGAACGATTAGACGAAAATGCCATTAGAGATATACTAAGGAGGAGATATAACATAGATCTCCATCCTGACTTCATAAGAAGAATCAAAGCAGATTTCGGGCTAGCGGAAAGAGATATTAAGGGATTCCTAAAGAAGTTAGGAATAGGGTTAGGGCTAGCTGGAGGAGGTCTAGGGCTAGGATATTTATTATTCCATGGAGGCGGTGGTGGAGGTGGTGGAGGCGGTTCTCCATCATCCCCACTACAAGGATTACCCTCTAGCCCATTACCACAAGGATTACCCTCTAGCCCATTGCTAGGCGGTTCTCCATCTTCACCATATCCCTCTTCACCATCTCCATCATCTCCACTACCAGGTGGAAGTAGCGGTTTCCTAGGATTGCCGTGGTGGGTATGGATTATAATCATTGTCATCATCATAACGATAATCGCGTATGTGTTGTATAAGCATCATAAGAAGAAGAAGAGCCATGGTAGCAGTGGTGGGTCGAAATGACAATCTTTGACGCGTTTGACAGAATAGCAAAGTATGCGTCAGACGCTTATGAACATTTAGCTGATGCTTTAGAAAGAGCATACAGAACTACGCCCGGCAAAATAGCATTAATTGGCGGTGGTATTGGTGCAGGGTCTGCATTGGCGGGGCTAGGTATAGGTAGTGCAATTCATAGTTTGCAAGTGGCTAATTATGGCGGACAGCCCTTAAATCCCCTTCAATATTTTGGGTCAGTTCCCTATTCGCCATACACTGGTTATAATCCCTACATGTTCGGGCTAGGACAGACATTTACAACCATATTCAATCCATTCACAATTCTCTTAATTGTGATTGTGCTAGTCATAATTCTATTTGTGGTACTAATAGCCAAGGCATAATTTTAGGTGGAACAGATGAGGGAAATCTTAACATTAGACTATTCAGGGCGTAACACAATAGAAGTTTCTGAGAGTGTCAAATTTTCAGTAGAATATTATAATTTTGATATACCGCTTACATTGGAAACCCCCCCTCAGAAAGTGACGGGAACAAAGGATAAAGCGATTTCCGCCGTAGTGTTGAATGACGGTGATCTGTGGGTTGAGATTATATTACATTACAGTGATGTAACCGGGAGTATTGGAAATATCAACTCTCAAAATGTAGTCTTAGCACCTTATCAGTATCTTATAATAGAGAATTTTCCCATACAGTACATGGAAATTCAGCCCGCTAGTCAAGTTCAACAAAGCCCTTACGGGAGTTCTACCGTGATTATTAGAGGTCTGATACACGGAAAATTCCCAACTTATGGAAGAGTTAGCACAGATTTGAAGACAAGACTGATAGCTTATGACTTGTTAAGATCGCAGATAAGCGTAAATCCTAATTCTTCTCAAAATATAACAGTAGGCTACATAACGCCTCTCAAGGGCAAATTGAAACTTCTAATCTTCCCTTCTGCACCAGTCACAGCTAGCTTAAGCTTAACAGACATGATTACTCAGCAAACGTTTACAGTAAATGTAAACAGCGGAAATAGCGTGTATGGAGAGTACGAAATGGATATCTCTAAGCTTATGCAGATAAACTCCATAACTTTAACGAATAATAATTCTAGTTCTGTAAGCGGATATCTTATTCTGTTATACGAGGTGGGATGATAATGGCATTAGCGATACAAGGACACCAGTGTAAGGCTAAAAAGTTTAGATTTATAGGACAATTTCTAGACGCATGGGTAGGGAATTCTGTGAACGATACTCAGAGCGTAACGCTTAGTTCTAATGGAACAGCAAAGCAGTACACGATACATAGCGTCACGCCAATAACACAAGGTCTAAAAAGCTATCATGTTCTGATCATAAACGTTTGGGCATACATAACTCTAGCATCAGGCTCAACTTCAGGCTCAGCCACAATTACAGTCCTAATAAACGGAACAACAGCCACTAGTGTGAATATATCTAATACTTCAAATCAACAAGTTATAGCGTTCCAAACGGGCGAAAATACGAATGGCTGGTCAGTAGGGAATATTCCTTCTCCAAACAATAACAATATTCAGATAAATGTAACGTTAGGGAGTGGAACTGCTAGTGTAACAATTTCTCAAGTTCAGATACTAGATGTAATTCAAATAAACGGCGGTACAAGTGGTACTACTGTCTCTCTTTCTTACTCAGGTACATTTGACTATGAGAATGAAGACCCTAGCATAATTATAGCACCACTTTCTAAGGTCTCATTAGGATATTGGCAATACATTAACGCGATCAGCGGAACAGTCACATACACTATTCAAGGCTCAACCTCAGGCTCTACCGAATATAGTAGTACTGGTGCTAATTCTTTCACAATGCCAGCTGTTATCAATAATAATACGGCTAGCGGTACTATTACTATTTCAGTTCCCGCCAATGGAAGCATACAGCTCATTAACTGGTTCGTTTTCGTATCGTATTTGGCTAGGAATGGGGTAGTATTTCCTAACGGCGAAACTGCATTTGACGGTGCGATAGGATTCGTAAAGGGTGTAGTATATCTTCAACAAGCCTACTTTATGTTTAACACTCCATCAGTTCCACTTTATAATGCACAACTCGAAACGTCTCACTACCCTAATCTCTTTAAAATAGTAAACAACGGTAATGCCCCCGCATTCCTACAAGGTCTGATAAATTACCCACAATCTTATCAGACTGTAATAAATTCATTTTCTACTCCTTTGACGCCCAATAATACATATTGTTGTGGATACATAATTGTATGGGAAGGTGGGAATAACCAAGGGTCTCTCAACTTCTTCACTGCAATCTTTAACGCAGATAATAGTGTTTTCCACATGGGTGGTGAGGAACTATCAAATATCTTAGTGATTGAGGCTGAGGTGATCATATGAACGTAAACGCAAATCAATATTTCTATATAATTTATAAGCAAAATTACGAAATTCAAGGGCAATATCAATTAATATATCAATATCAGAGTGGGAATTACAACATACTATTTGGGAAGGCAATATCTAATTGTACAATTATGAGTGACTTTTCGGTTTCCGTCTGGTGATAGCCATGGCTAGGAGAGAAGATGAATGGATTCAACGTGCAATAAAGCACAAAGGTGCGTTAAAGAGATGGTTGAAAAAAGAGCATCCTGAACTATTGAAGTCTAACGGCGACATAGCATGGACAAAATTACGCGAATTTTATGAAAAGCACAAAAACGAATTGACAGACCATAGGAAACATCAGATTCAACTAGCGTTTACTCTACACAAATTAGCGTTAAGGAGGCGTAAGAAGAAATGAAGAACGAACTCGTGATGACGATAATAGCTATCGTTATTGGCTCATTAATAGCGTCAGTGATTGACTTTCTTCTATTAGAAGATTTGAGACAACAGAAAAGGTTACAGTACGAGATGATGGCATATGGCAATCTTTAACTTAGACCCTAATTTGAACACAATTTTAATCTCGGTAGTAATTTCGTTAATGTCTTTGCTCTACAAAGAACACAAATTCTTAAAGAAGAGAATTGAGATACTTGAGAAAAAAATTAAGAAGCTAGAGAGGGAACTGTATGAAATTAAGAGAAAGCGTTCTTAGGACATTAATTATAAGTATAATATACGCTATGATTGAGGCTTATTTTACGCCTATAAATGAAGGGAACGTAATTTCTCCTTATCACGCTTTAGTATTTGCTTTAGGCATGGTTTCGGGGTTTGATAGAAACATAAGAATTTGGTTAGCGAATGCTTTGAACTATTCAGTAGCAGAAGACATTTTCTATTGGGCGTTTAAAGGGGAATTGCCGTATTCATGGGGTAGTGAATATATAGTATTTCATCATATTCCTCTTTACTACATTCCGTATTTAGCACTGACAATTATCTTATATAAGAAGGGTCTGAAACATGATAAGGCTAGGGTACAATCCTAGCAATAATACATTATATATAATATATGAAGAAGGAGATTGCGTGATGAGGATAGAGCAAAGAGGAGAAGAAATTAGTATATTCTTTAACGGCGATTTGATCAATCAACTCTACATAGAAGATGTGCATAAGCTAACAATCTCAGATTTTTTCTACAATACATGTGCTTACGGGATGTGGAAAAAAATCATGTACTCACTTCTTTCTTCTTTCTCTATCTAGTTCCCTTACGATACGGTTAAACTTCTTCTCTTCTTCATACATTTTCTTAACATCTTCCCAATCCGCCGTAACTGGTATCAGCTCAGCTTTTTTAACAGCGTAATTGAGGAGTTTTTTTGCAATTTTTGCCATAAGAAGTTTAGGGAAAAATATTTAAATAAGGATTATCTCTAGTTTAAAATTAGAGTAGGAATGGCTGATGAAAGACTCTATCGTAAAAATCCCGAGATCAAACCTATCGTGGTTCGCCTAGGAAAACTATGTCTTGAGAAAGAACCGAAAGAGAATAGAGGTACTAAAGGCAGACCGAAAAAACTTAACATAGAAGAATGCCGTCTATTTCTATCAGCATGTCAATATTTCGGCTTAAGTGCAAAGAAGGCTTTTGAATTGACTAATAAGATTTGGAAGAAGCTAGGGAATGAAGGTGAATACGTTTCATACGATACATTCGAAACTAGATATGACGAGATAAGGAAAGATGCAGAGCTACGGAAGAAATTTGAAGAGTTCTACAATAAGTACCAAGAAGAAAGAAAGAATAAGAAGAAAGAATATAACGTATTTGATGTAGACGCGTTTGAGGCATTCGTAAGGGCGTATAAAGAGAATCCAAATATGTCTGAACAAGAAATTAAGAATTATCTAAAGAAAATAAGCGATTTTGTTACTATTCAAAGGTTCGTTTATCGATTTGTAGTTAATCAAGAGATCTCAGCACGTTACTTTAAGAATGCTATAGCTGTGGCTAGGGATTCATACAATCTTCTAAAAGATAAACAACCTGACCCAAGAAAATGGGGTGAAGAAGAATACCGTGAGTTAGAGAGATATTGGAGAAATAGGAGAAAGAAGTCATTCTATCAGCCGATGACTCTCATAGATGATACATTACCCGTTACGGAAAACTTTACAGTTCACATTAAAGGTTATCAGCGTGGAAAGAAGCGTATAGGAGTACGCAATGGAATAAAATTCACGTTATTACCAGAGGAGTTCCTTAGACTTAACGAATGGTGTAAGAAAGAGAACGTATCTGACTACATGTGTGAAAGGTTTAGAGACGCAATAATGCTACACATAACAACAATGGCTAGGGAAGGAGAAAGCACTGAGGAGGATAGCAGTCTTTTAGGCATTAAGTGGACTGACATTGATTGGGTAAATTGCACGGTCACGGTTTATGAAAGTAAGACCGAAAAGACGTGGGAAGGCATAGATCTTAATTTATTTGAAAAGACATTCTGTGAGAAGCTAAAGAAGTATAAAGAGTACGCTGAAAAGAATTTCAAATCAGAAGATAGAAGAAAGTACGTGTTCTTATCAATAATCCCATGGGAAACCTATAAAGACTATCTTTATAGATTTGGACAATTCTTAGGAAAACATCCAGGTGATGAAGAAGCTGAGCCGGCGTTTATACCGCACGATATCCGCCGTTCGGGGGCGTATTGGAGGGTCAATTATTTGAACCTTCCATTAGAGGTCATAACAGGGTTCCCCAAGTTAAAGAGGGTAAGAAGCCCGTTTGGAGTAGGTTGGGAAGACCCATTGACAATGGTTAATTATTATGCCTCTCCTCAGAGCATCATAGAGAAAGTTTACCAAAGAATAAAGAATCTAAGCACACAAATATTAGAGAATCCTCAGGAAGTAAAGAAGAAGTCGTTAGAAGTCATGTAATACCCTTTTTTTATACGAAAAATTTTTCTCTTTCTTTTTCTCTAATTTAAAATTAGAGACTATGCTAGCACAACTAGTATTAGACGGTTTCTACGCCGTAATGGGCGTACTGATAGGAGCGTTTGTTGTAGGGGAAGTAGCTCATATATTTAACGAGAGGCAAGCTAACGAGACATATAGGAACACAATGACACAAATGGCTCAGACTACCACTGTTGCGGTAGAAAGTATTAAGCAGACCACTGTAACTGGTATAAACGCCTTACTTGATATGAGTACATTAAATGATGTAAACGCCTTAGCTCAGAAAAAGATAGAGCATAACGCTCAAGCAAACGCCCAAGCAAAGTAAAAGTAATACTCTTTTTTTGGTCTTATCTTTTTTAAATCTCTTCTTCTCTAATTTTAAACTAGAGAACCATGAGAGTTGTAACCTTCAAGGTAGAAGAAGACTTGTTAGAACTATTAGATAGATACGCAATAAGATATGGGTTAAATAGATCAGAAGCAATAAGGAAGGCAATAGAAAAAATGGTAAGAGATGAGTTATCAAAGGAGACTGTTCCGATTGCTAAAGTAGAGAAAATAATAAGGTTATAAGCCATGGAATGTTTAAACGAAATTAAGGATGAGAAGTTAAGGAGTTTGTTAAAACAATATAAAGAAAAACCAAATCCCCTAATGTTAATGCTTATTTTAGACTATAAGGATATTAAAATTAACAAGGATAGAGTAGATGGATTCATCTTAAAGTATAAAGAATTTTGTGATGAAGGTTTGATAGAATTAGGTGCAATAATTTTATGCGGAATACTATACAAGATAAGTTTTGATATTGATTCTCAGACACTAGCATTTTACCATGACAGTGGGTTAGAGGTGGAATAAATCATGGTGATTAGCATAGCTACTAGAGGTTCAATTAACGTTAATCTTCTTCCATTATTAAAGAACGTAAAAGACAAAGTAGTCATAATAAATAAGCATAATAACATACTTTTGCAAAGGAATCTACAAGTCCTTTATGCATTACCTATGCTTAGAGATGAGGATTGGCTGATTTTTATTGATGATGACGTTTTACCTAATAAAATACCTTCACGAGTTGAGTTAGAAAGGTATAATAGTGAGGTTATATGCGGTGTGTATGCGTTAAAAACCTTTAAGGGCGTGAGCGTAGGGAAAGGAATAGAATGGCTTAAACCAAATGATGTAAAAGATGGCGATACCGTGGATTTTTGTGCTTTAGGTTTAACGGCTTTTAAAGGCTTATACATAAAACGATTGTTTCGAGAGACGGAAGGAAGGATTTTTAATGTCAGTTATTCAGTCACAACTAATAATAATTATGTATTCTATGGAGAAGACTTAGTCTTCTTCTTCATGCATAAACCACAAACAAAGGTAATGGCACAGTGGTATGGCGTGCATTTTATCGATAACATCACCGGCTTAAACCCTGATTTTAGCGTGTCTCTTTACAACGATATAATAACGTTAAACTAAGGGTTTTTTCCTTAACTTTTTCTCTTCCCCCCGTACCCCCCGGCGGGGAATCTTCTTCTCTTTAAATTATACAAAAATAACGGCGTAAATTTACGTTAGTTTAAGGCTTTTCTTAACGTTTCAACAACGTGGGGGATTTTTTCCTAAACTTTGGTTCTCTGGACATACTACAAGCGTGGATGTTAAGATGGCATGGACTTATGTAAATGGTACTCCTTACATATTCGTATTAATAAAAACGATAAATGTTGGAGTAGTGTCATGGAGAGCTTGTCCAGAACGCACGCCTAACGGCCAAATATGGGCTCCATTTAACTTCTTCCCAAGCGGCTGGTGGGTAGTTAATGTATCGTATAAGCAATCAAATGAGAGTATAGCCTCAGTCTACGCAGTTCCAGTTAGTGAGCAAATACAATATCCACCTGGGTGGACTCTATCTAATCCAGTGAAAATTTACGTGTTAAACGTAAGCGGAAAACTCGAAGCTTTCGTTAGTGGTGCAATCAATCCTCAAGGAGTTCCATTAAACAACGGGCAACCTATATTAATAACGTCAATGAATATAACTTATGTTGCACCAAATGGGACAGTATTCCACATAACTTCTCCTCAGCAGTTCCTTAACCTAGGGTTAAATAATACTAATTGGGCTCAAATGGCGTATAATCAATTTTATCCGCAAGATACTGCGGAATACGTATCATTGTTCTATAATGACACTTATACTTACCCAGAAAGAGTTGTAGTAATGTGGTTATTAGGAGGGGTACCTAGTGATTGGACTCAAGTAGCATATACGCCTCACATGATACCAGGAACGCCGGGAGCATTATCGGCAGGACAAGCTGAAGTTTGGCATTGGAATAGTAATCCTAGAGCTAATAACACTCAAGATTTTGGATATGGAGGTCCTATAACGAGCATTACTGGTATTCCGTTTTCCCTAAGCAATTGGACGGAAAACCCGGCTTATGCTAACTATTTAGCACATGATCCATTAAAGCTAGGTTTCATAGATCATCAAGGAATGATAAATGATATGTACGCTAATGGTTCATCACTATATATAATTGGAGGAATACCATTTATTACCACATTCCCAGCAATAAATAATGCTAGTATTAACGGATGGCAATGGTTACAAGGCAATTATTCACCTAAAGATCTCTGGGATCCATCATTAGTTGCGACTGGAGCTAGGGTTGTGTCAACACCCACGGGTACTTATTGGTGTGTTGAATTCGCAAGAACTTTTACTACAATTGGTACACCTTCTGCACCTTATCAAGTTCAATTCTATCCTGGTCATACATATTATGTAGCCTTTGCAGTGTTTCAAGGTGGTTCTGGAGAATCTGTAGATTTCAAGTCCATATCTTTCTGGTGGAGAGTTTACATACAGCCTGCTAGTAGTTCAGCTAGTATACTACCTTTAGTATTAATAGCTAATTCCATTGGTGCTCCTATAATATCTTTAATTCTAATGAAGAATGCTGATATTGTTAGTTTAATTTCGTTAACATCTAAAATCCCGAAGTTCATTAAGTTATTAGCGTTACAGTTTAAAATAAAGGTGATGAAATAATGGAGACATCTTTAAAAGATATAAAAATTTTTTTATTTTCATATATAATTTCTTCATTTTTTGAGTTATTTTTTAATAGGGAGTTTTTAGTTGGCGTTCTTCCTCTAGGTATGGCTGGAATAAATTTATCTAAGTCAATAATATTTATAGCTTTTTACTATATAGGTGCTATTGCGTATGGATTAGTTTTTGCCTTACAATTTATCTTAATCGGAATTTCGGCATATGTTGGAAAACTAAGTAAAGAAACTAAGGGTTTATTATGGGCAGTCCTTTATCTTACTATTTTATTTGATTTAATTCACTTGGCAGAAGGTGTGAATAATACCGCATTTAATCCTCCTGTTTTATCGTCCTTTATTTACGTTCTTATTATAATTACTGCAATATTTTTTATAATTAGAGATTTAAATAAAAAAATACTATATGTATTAATAATACCAGATCTATTGGCATTTGGGGTATTGATAGGGAGTTGGTTGATTGAATTATCTAAACTGTCAATTTTCGGGGAAATCACGTATTTCTGTGGAACATTTATGGCTTATTCTATAATAATAGTTGGATCTATATTTGTAGTATATTCTATAATAGTGAAGAAAGTAAACCTTAAATATTATATACCTGCAGCAATGCTAGGTTTGCCAGTTTTTATTGTAGCCTTATTTAATTTAGTACCAGGGATAGCAATGGCAATGGGATTTACTTTTCCCTATATCTTAGGAATATTAGGAGTAAGGAATTGGATGCCGCCTATTTTCTTTTTGATAGCCATTTTCGCCTTATTCTCTTCTATAGGCTTATACAAAAATGATAAAAAACTATCTCTGGCAGTACTTGGTTTATTAAGTGGTGCGTTAATTTTTGACACAGTTAGCTCTACTACCTATTTGTTAATGCCTTTAGTAGCAATTATTTTAGGTTCTCTAATCTAAACTTATTTCGATATTTTTCTAAAATATGAAGTTTTATTAGATAATTTTTTAAAAATTGAATATATTTAAAGTAACAGTATAATTATTTTAGGGTTCATTTCACATTGAGTAAGAACTATGAACATCATTAATAAGTTTAATATCCCACTTGAAAATTAAGCTAGACCTTAAAGAATAATAACATAGTTCGCCAATAATAATACAATATAAAAAGTATTACTATCAATTTAATTTTCAGAGCGTATTATAGAGATATCGAGTGAGCTTACATTATGAGGAAAATTTATAAGTTAGTTTTAAAAATTTCTTATTAATGGCGGGAATTAACTTAACAAGGAGAGTTTTAGGTGCTATAGTAGCTGCAATAGGAATAGGATTATGGATTGCAGATATTATCCTAGTTCAAGCATTACCTTATAGTATGTTTGAGAATGACGCATTAGTGGCTATAGTTCCTATGGCTGGTGCTATATTAATCGCAGGGGGAACATTATTGGGGTTATGGAATTGACCCCAGATAAAAGATATCTTGTTTTTGGGTTTATCCTAATTTTAGCTTCTATAAACCCATTGTCTCTAATGCTAGATAAAATTCTGGAATTAGCGAAATTTTCATTTGATATGATGCTAGTTTGGGGAGCTGGATTAATAGGAGTATGGTTAGCTAAGGAGATGTATATATTAGGTGGGCCTATTTCACGAAA